>JAEIGA010004682.1_pt1 | contig 21132 bp, 27 predicted proteins | sample 9270691 | NCBI WGS metagenome assembly JAEIGA01 (sample SAMN17057246, study PRJNA624740) | gut metagenome | biome: biome; isolation source: fecal sample | host: Bos grunniens | place: China: Xizang | collected 2019 | reverse complement strand
CTGAAGAGATCGAAACGATCCTAATGAAAGCGGCAAAGGAAGAAGCCCCTGCATGGCTTGCGAAAGAAGCAAGGGAGTACATCAACGATGACGAGTACGATTTCGGAGAATGGCTTACAGACAAGGGGGAAGACAAATGACGCAGATCGAAATTTTGATTGATTTGATGAAGCAGGGATGGGTATCTCCGGCGATGGCGTTGGCAGGTGCCGGGTGCATGAGACTTGCGGCGCGAGTACACGACATCAAGGAGATGGGCTACAAGGTGATCAGCCGCACGGCGAAGGGCAAGAGCAGAGCCGGACGGACTACCACATACAAGGAATACAGAATCAAGGAGGAAGCAGCATGAGCGTATTCAGCACATTAAACGACATCAACGTGAACGGACACGTTGAGAAGAAGAACGGTCTGTCCTACCTTTCATGGGCATGGGCATGGGCAGAGGTCAAGAAGAACTATCCCGACGCGATCTACACGATCTATGAGAACAAAGACGGTCTGTTCTATCACACGGACGGACAGACGGCGTGGGTTAAGACCGGGGTCACGATCAACGGCATCGAGCATATCGAGTATTTGCCTGTCATGGATATGCGGAACAAGAGCATCCGCACCGAAGCGATCACATCCTTTGATGTGAACAAGGCGATTCAGAGATCGCTCACGAAAGCCTGTGCGCGTCACGGATTGGGTCTGTACATCTACGCGGGTGAAGACCTTCCCGAATCCGAACAGGAGCCGTTGGTTCCGACAAAGGATGAGATGGCAGAGATGGCTACTGTGCGGACGCAGATCCTTGGTCTTGCGAAGGGCGATATTGACGCGCTGAACAGCCTGATCGAGAAGTGGTCGAACGGAAAGCACAAGTCCCTTGACGGTATGCCGCTTGCGGACATGAAGAACCTGAAACTGGCTATCGTCAAGGCGAAGCAGGGTGCAGAAAAATGAAACTGTCGAAGCCACGGCTGACATACGAATACGGAGAAGGACGCAGAATCTCATTTCTGATCCACGCCGATTCCGTGAAGGAAGCACAACACCTTGTCGATACCGCAGGGGACAAGCTGTTGGAAGGAGTGATTAAGGTTTTCCGAGAGAAGCGATCACTCACGGCGAATGCGTACTTCCACGTCCTTGTCACGAAGATCGCTGCCGCGCTGAACACGGACATCCAATCCGTCAAGAAGCGGATGGTCTGCTCCTACGGCGCGGTAGCCGACAAGGACAACGTACCGATCACGGTGACGGTGCCGAAGGGCGTGGACATTGAACTGTACTTTGACTACGCCACATGGATCTACGGCGATTCTGAAGGCGATACCTACATCATCTACAAGCCGACGCATCTCTTGGATTCGCGTGAATTCTCACGGCTTGTGGAGAAGACCGCAGAAGAAGCAAAAGCGTTGGGCATCGAGGTGCTGCCGAACGCAGAATTGGAGAGGTTGTATGCGTTATCGAACAAAGAGCAAAGCAGCACAAGCGTGTGAGATACCGCCTAATGTGAAGAAGGCTGTATGGGAGCGCGATCATCACCAATGCGTGCTGTGCGGAACGACGTACACCGCGTCACCGTGCGCTCACTACATTCCCCGGTCGCATCTTGGGTTGGGCATCGAAGAAAACATCGTGACGCTGTGCATGGCATGTCATTGCGATTACGACAACAGCCCGATGCGCGGCTATTACAAGGATCAGATCCGACGGTACCTGAAGATGCGGTACAAGGATTGGGACGAGAGGAAGCTGGTCTATCGCAAGTACGCGGCTCTCGATGATTACATGGAACTGTCCGACAAAGGAAAGTCGGATGTTGATAACTACATCATGCTTACCAAAAAGGAGGAAGAACATGGAAGCAATCTTAACAACGCAGGTGATTAACGTAACGCCGATGATGGCGCAGAACTGGCTGTCTCAGAATCCGAACAACAGAAGCATATCTGTCGGCAGAGTGACGGAGTATGCGCGGGACATGGAGAAGGGCGATTGGGAATTAAACGGTGAACCCATCGTAATCGACAGAAACGGTGCGCTGAAGGACGGGCAGCATCGGCTTGCTGCCGTCGTAAAAAGCGGGAGGACGATCCCGATGCTCGTCGTGTTTGGCGTTGCGGATGACGTTATGATTTTCGACAGAGGTAGATCACGCACCGCGACGGATATCCTGCGGATTGCCGGGTATGACCGAGAGAGGGCAAATACGTCGAGCGTTGGCTGTGCGAAGTTGGACATGATGATCCGCGACGGGAACAAATACACGTCCGACATCGATGTGGCGCGTTGGATCAATGTCCACTCCGATTCGCTTGCTGTTGCATCGAGGGTGTGCGCCGTGGCAAAGCGGACGAACGGCAGGGTCAATACGAAGTTTTCTCCGCTTATGCTTGCCGTCGTATATGCGTTTGAATCCGGTGTTGATGAATCCGATCTTGCTCACTTTACAGAAGCGGTGAGGACGGGAATCGTTACGGATGATGATTACACGGCAGCCGTTGTGTTCAGAAACGATTTGATCGCAAAGAAAATCCCGAATTACGGTGACGCAAGAACCGAATGGGTAAACATGGCAGAACGCGCGATCTATGATTTTGTCAATAAAACACCGCGTAGACGCACCTACGTCGGAACGAAAGAACATATGTACATGGAGGTAGCAAGATGCAACGGATAACCCTGATCGGGAATCTCACGAATGATCCCGAATCGAGAACCACCACAAGCGGACAGAGCGTCTGCGCATTCACCATCGCGGTAAACCGCCGCTTTGCGAACAAGGACGGAGAGAAGCAGACGGATTTCTTCCGCATTCAGGCATGGCGCGGTCTCGCGGACACCTGCGCCCGGTGCCTGTCGAAAGGCAGAAAGGTCGCGGTCATCGGTGAGCTGCAAGCGCGTCTGTACGAAGCGAAGGACGGAACGACGCGGATGTCGCTCGACGTGCAAGCGGATGAGGTCGAATTCCTGTCCCCGAAGGACGAGCAGAAGAAGGATAGGGAGAACCGCGACGGCTACGACCAAACGCCGGAAGCATCGAAGCCGAACGAGCTTGCAGGATTCACGGACATTAACAGCGACGATCTGCCGTTTTGAAAGGTGACATTATGAAGGGGTCTGTTATAGAGATAGACTATCAAACGGCTGTTTCGTTCTTGTTGCCGAAGCATTACAGCGGACGTGTTCCGACAATATCAAAGGCTTACGGTTGGTACGATTGTCAAACATGCACGGATGACCACTTGAAAGCTGTTTGCACGTTTGGGAAGCCTGCAAGTCCACCGTTATGTGTCGGAGTGTGCGGAAAAGAAAATGCCGCGAGCGTGTACGAATTGAACCGTCTTTGCCGTGTAGACGATTGGAAAGAACCTTTGTCACAGTTTGTTTCGGCTTGTTTAAGGCGACTTAAAGCGCAAAATTGGATTATAGTTTCTTATTCCGATACCGGCATGAACCATCACGGATATATTTATCAAGCTTGCAATTTTTTATACACAGGCTGTTCAAAGGCTAGAACAGATAAATATGTCCCAGACGGTAAGCATTGCCGCCACTACAAGGAAGAGGAACAGGGTGAGTATAGAAGGGTTCGCACGGCAAAACACCGATACATTTACTTTTGCACACATAGCAAGGCGATGAAGAAAAAGTGGATGTCCGAGTTGCGTTATCCGATTTGCGAATATCCGAAGGGTGACAACGACGCAGATTATACGCTTGGCGATTATATGAAACCTATTCTTGTCAAGGCGAATGGGCGCGAAATTGATTTGCAATTTTGAGGTGAAGCATGAAATATCTGAAGGTCTTTACAGACTTCGTTGCGGACATGAAAGAACTCGGTGATGCGGAGCGCGGACGGCTTTTCACGGCTATGCTGGAATACGCAGAGACAGGAGAAGAACCCGTGCTTCGCGGCAACGAGCGTTTCGTGTGGGGAACAGCGAAGAAGAACATCGACAATCAGCGAGATTCATACGCCCATCGGTGCGAAGTGAATAAAACGGTGGCTACGAATCGTTACGAATCGTTACGAATCGTTACGAACGACAACGAATCGTTACAAGAAAAAGACAAAGACAAAGACAAAGAACAAAAAAAGAAAAAGAAATCTATATCTTTCGTCCCCCCTACGGTGGACGAAGTGAGAGAGCAATGCCGCATCAAAGGTTATGAGTACGTTGATCCCGAAGAATTCGTTAGTTTCTACGCTTCAAAGAATTGGTATGTCGGGAAAAACAAGATGGTCATGTGGACGCAAGCGTTGAGCGGATGGAACACAAGAGCGCGGAATCGAGGTGAACGCAAGGCAGGAACTGCACCGGGGCGTGTGGACAAGCTCGATAATCTTCGCAGACTTTACGACGAATTGGGGGACGAGTGATGACAAAGAAAGAGACCGCAATGCTGTTCGGAGTGATCACGAACCTCTATCCGAATGAAAAGCAGTTTACTGCCGCAGGTGTTTCAATGGTTGAAGCGTGGCACGAACTGTTGCAAGATATTCCGCTTCAAACGGCGGCGAAAGCGGTAGCGGCACACGCGGCAACGAATAGCTTCCCACCGACGATTGCGGAGATCAGACGGTTCTGTATTCAGCAAGACGGAGAGAGCGCAGAGCAAGCATGGGCGCGAGTGCTTCACGCATTGAAAGATAGCGGATATCACAGCGCGGAGAGATTCGCTGAACTGCCGGAAGTGTGCAAGCGGCTTGTAGGTAGCGCGTCTGTCCTCAAAGAATGGGGGATGTCCGAGGACGGGACGAGCATATCCGTCGCAAGAGCGCGGTTCTTGGCACAGTACGACATCGAGAAGCGCAAGGAGACAGAGCGCAAGCTGATACCGCCGAGTGTCCGTCAAGCGTTGGATGCGGCGTTGAACACGAATTTACTGATGGAAGCACAGGAGGATCAGCAATGAGAGGAGGACACATGGAACAGAATGAAGAGTACATCATACTCGACAAGAAAAAGGCAAAGCCGTACACAAGAGCAAAGGATGCAACGTTTGATGCCGATGCGTTTAAAAAATGGTTGTCGGAAGGGATATGGAAGATGGTGAAAAAAGGAGAGGAAGACAATGGAACTGATCAGAAAGAGTGACGCGATCCACGCGGTGCTTCACAACACGGGTGACGCGGCGGTGGCGGCGGTGCAGAACATCAAGCCAATCAATCCGCACGGCGAACTGCGCGAGATGCTGATTGACGAGATGATGGGAACAGGCAAATGGAGAATTGACAGGATCATCAACGATCTCAAAAGGTGCTACGATGCCGTACACGGCGAATACAAGGATGATCAACACGCATTTCGGTTCGGGTATCTTGATGAATGCGTAAAAATGTGTCTTGTGCTTGCAGGAAAGGAGCAGACCGATGAGACCGATTGATGCGGATGCGCTGAAGCGATACATAGACGATTGCGATGTTTGCACTAATTGCAAAGAAAAGAAACTGTTATGCGACATCGATTGCCCGATGCCCGATTGCCTCACAAAAGATTGGGAACGAGTGATTGACGAACAGGCGACCGTAGACGCTGTGCCTGTGGTGCGGTGTCGCGAGTGCATACATCGTGATCCCGAAGATCATAGATGTGATTGCGGCGGTCATGAGTGGTTAAAAGGCAGGGTGTTGCCTATGCCGGATGATTTCTACTGCGCGGACGGGGAACGAGGGAAAGAGAAATGATATACACAAAAATTATAGATGATCTTACGGCGCGAATTGTGAAGGCGTGCGATGCAACGCCGGGACAGGCGATGAACCTTATTATGCTTTGCATGGCGTTTCCGGAAAATGTGACGTCGCATTTTAGCGGAACAGGTAGCGAGCGAATGGACAAAGCGGTGCGGATCATTGTAGAGGACGATGGATTCAAGGCAATGCGAGATGAAGTGTATTCTGGGTACGGCGAACGAAAGGAGGGCGCGGAGTGAAAACAAGGATTGATGAGGACATCAAAAAAGGCGTTATGTTCAAAAGAATTGTATGTGATAAATGCGGAAAAGTTTATTACGGGAAATGCATAGATAGATGTGACGATGCTGGATATTCGACATACGAGGACGACGGGTATGACGCATACATAATCCATCCGTTGCATAAAGGACTACATAGAAAAGAAATGTTTTTATGCAGACAGTGTGCAGAGGATATAGACGCGAAAATCGAAAAAATATTCGTAAAGGACGGTGCCGCCGACGCGATCGAGAAGCTGATTGCAGAGATAGACCACAAGGACAAGGTGATCAAGGATATGCTGACAACGCTGACAGGCATGAAGGACAAGCTGATCGATAGGATCTGCGCGAACTGCGACACGCCGCCGGAAACACGGTTGCGGCTTTGCGGTGAATGCCCAATCATAAGCCCGATACGGGAGGCGTTCGATGAACAGCCGACGTAAAGGAGCCGTGGGCGAACGCGAGCTGGCGAAGATCCTGCGCGAGTACGGCTACGACGCACACAGGGGGCAGCAGTACAAGGGCGGCGCGGATAGTCCCGACGTGACAGGGATACCGGGATATCACATCGAATGCAAGCGTGTGGAAGCGTTGAACGTCGAGAACGCAATGCAGCAGAGTACACGCGACGCAGGAGAGGATACGCCGCTTGTGATGCACAGGAAGAACGGAGAACGATGGAAGGTCACGATGTGGCTGGAAGACTTTGTGAGGTTGGAAAGGAGAGCAGATGGAGACGAATAAACCTGCGACGCTATGTTGGAAATGCGCGAACGCATGTGGCAAATGTTCATGGAGCGATGGTACATTCATGCCCGTGTCGGGATGGAAAGCGAAGAAAACGAGGTTGCGAGTAAGCGACCGCAAGGACGATCCGGACAGATACACGGATTCATACCACGTTATCGAGTGTCCGCAGTTTGAGGATGATACGGACGAGTACAACAAGCCGACGAAGCGGAACAAGTGGAATTCTGCTCCGTATCTGCAAGAGGTGACGGCATGAACCTGACGATTGACGACCTCAAGGAGTACGCGAAGATGTCTGTCACGGAACGGAACACGGATCGTGGCAGGGAGATACGGAAGGAAATCGACGAGCGGATGCGGTGGATGCCGATCCGATGGCGACGTGTGGTGAGATGCCGCTACATCATGAGCATGAGCCGCAGACGGACGGCGATTGAGATAAACGCAAGCGAAAGCACCGTTAAGAATTGGACACGGCAGATCGCGAGATGGTTGGAGGACAAGGACAAGTATTTGGAGGAATTGACATGACAGCTCTCATTATTTCGATAGTAGCACTATTCTTATCGATTATCGTTTTCGTAGTCAGCAGCAGAAGATAAACACATTGACGAGCTGACTTGATAGAAGGGGTACAATTCGTACCCCTTTTTGTTGTTTTGACAAGGCAAAATGATAGGAGAGGTGGAGTATGGCAGCGCGTAAAGACAAGCTGAACAAGAACGGTAATTTCACGCCGGAGAATGCCGCAGAGATGCAGAGGCGGTCACAGGAAGCGATCAAGCGCAACAGAGAAGAGCGCAGAGTGATGCGTGACATCGTGCTTGAGCGTGTGACAGCGGAGGATCGTGCGGCTATCTGTGATGCGCTGCTTGAGAAAGCTAAGGTAGCAGATAAGGAAGCTATCAAACTGCTGCTTCAGCTCATGGGTGAGATGCCGACGGAGAAGATGGACATCGGCATGACGGTCAACGAACTGGCGGCAGCGGACAGATCGCTGTTGGAGAAGGTGGGCGGTCGTGTATGACATCCTACGCCGCGCATGGGAATCAGAGATCGCGTACTGCCGTGATCACGTTGAGTATTTCGTAGATAACTACGGACACATCGAAGACAAGGACAGCGCGGAAGTGATCGTGCCGTTCCGCATGTGGAAAGAACAGAGGGACGCGCTGCGGTCGATACACGAACATCGGCTAAACATTATCCTCAAGGCGCGACAGTTAGGCATAACATGGCTTGCGCTGAACTACGCTGCATGGATGCTTATTACTGCGCAGGGCTGCACCGTTGTTGCGCTGTCAAAGACCGAGGAAGACGGCAAGGAATTGATACGAAGGATTTGCGTGATCCTTGAAGCAATGCCGGAGCTTGTACGCAGGGAAGAATGGTACGGAGCGCGATTAGAATCCGCAGCTATGAGCGCGACGCTTACCTTCCCGAACGGTTTGACCAGTACGATCAAAGCGTTCCCTGCGGCACCGGGTGCAGGGCGATCCTTTACGGCAAACCTCGTCATCCTCGATGAGTGGGCGTTTCAGCAGTATGCGCGTGAGATATGGGGTGCGGCATATCCAACGATCAACCGACCGACGGGCGGTAAGGTCATAGGGTTAAGCACCATTAAGCGCGGATCGCTGTTTGAGGAACTGTGGGTCGGTGAAGATAACGGATTCAACAAGATCTTCATTCCGTGGTACGCAGATCCTCGACGGACGGATGAGTGGTATCGGCAGACCAAGAACGCGATAGGCGAAGACCTGCTGATGGCAGAGTACCCGGCTACGCCCGAAGAAGCGTTGACGGTTCCCGGCGGTGCGTTCTTCCCCGAATGGAAGGACAGCACACACATGACGGACTATATGCCGCAAGGGTACATCCGGCGCTTCATCTCGCTTGACTACGGTTTGGACGCGCTGGCGGCGCTGTGGTACGCGGTCGATGATCGCGGAAACGTAACTGTATACAGAGAACTGTATCAAAGCGGTCTGATTGTGCATGACGCGGCACAAGCGATTATCCGAGCGAACAACGGAGAGCAGATAGACGCGCGGTACGCGCCGCCGGATCTGTGGAACAAGAACCGCGATACGGGACGCAGCACGGCAGAGATCTTCAACGAAATGGGGCTTCCACTTGTAAAGACGAGCAATGACCGTGTGCAGGGATGGCTCGATGTCAAGGAGTGGATCAGGCCCGTGGAGGAAACGAACGAGCAGACGGGCGAAAAAAAGCTGACAAGTCGGTTACGCGTCCTCCGAGGAGCCGCACCGAATCTGTGCAGGTGCATGAAAGCAATTCAGAAGGACGAGAAGAAGCCGAATGACGCGGCGAATGATCCGCATGAATTGACGCATCTGCCGGATTCGTTACGCGCGTTCTGTGCAGGAAGACCGCGTCCTGCCGAAATGCCTACGGCAAGAGAGGAGAAAAAACCGCTTGCCGTTCAGATACAAGATTTTATGAGCTGGGGGACATGACATGACCACTTTGATATTCGGAATTCTTATCGGGGCTTGCTTCGTCCTGACGGTTGAGAACACGATCCTACTGCATCGGAAGCCGCCGAAAGAAAAGCCTGTTGAGCTTACCGAGGAACAGAAGCGGAAAGCTGACGAGGAAAAGCGGAATCAAGATGAATGGGACGCGATGATGAATTACAAGGGGAGAAGTAAATGATCGACGTAACAAAGCCGGAAGCGCTGTGGGAAGCGTACAATACCGGGCGCGATTGGAAATCAAGCATCGATCTCTTCGATACGGTCGAGGAGAACGAGCGCTTTTATATCGGTGATCAGTGGCATGGGTTGGATGCTCCTCACATCGTCAAGCCGGTGCTGAACCATCTTAAGCGCGTCGTGAGCATGCTTGTTGCAAAGATCGCAGCGGATGATATTGCGGCGAAGATCACGCCGTTCCTGACGGATGAGGAATCCGAGAAGATCGCCAAGATGGTCAGCCGTGAAGTCGATAAAGTCATGGAGCTGCTGAACATCAAGCAGATGGCGAAGCGTGGAGTACGCAACGCGGCGGTTGACGGTGACGGCTGCGTTTATACCTATTGGGACGCAGATGCACCGACGGGGCAGGATTCCAAAGGCATGGTCGCTGCGGAGCTGATCGAGAACATCAACGTGTACTTTGCGAATCCGCATACCATTGATGTGCAGGGTCAGCGGTACATCATCATCGCACGGCGGCTCCCGGTCGAGGATGTACGCGAGAGAGCCGAGAAGAACGGCGTAAAGAAGATCCTGCTTGACGATATCAAGGCAGACGATGATTCGCATCAGGGAGAGAATAACGACAGCGGTCTGTGTACGCTGTTGACGGTTCTGTTTAAGAAAGATAGCACGATCCACGCGGTCGAAACAACGGAAAAGGTGATCATCCGCAAAGAGTGGGACACGGAGCTTCATAGGTATCCTGTGGCATGGCTGCCGTGGGAAATTCAGAGAAGCAAGATGCACGGACGTGCGGCGCTAACCGATATGATCCCGAATCAGATTGCAATCAATAAGGTGTACGCAGGTCTGATCCGCGTGATGGAACGCATGGGATTCCCGATCATGCTTCTTAACAGGGATTACATGAAGGGCTTCAGCGGCTTGCCGGGTTCCATTCTTGAAATCAGCGGAGCGCCGATGGATGTCCGGCAGTTTGCGGCATATCTTGAGGGAGCGCCGATCAATCCGAACATTACGGCGATCACGGATAACCTGATCAATCAGACACGCGACACGATGGGCACGAACGACGCGACCACGGGCGATGTGCGTCCTGACAACGCGTCCGCGATCATCGCGTTGCAGACCGCTGACACGGTTCCCTTGGAACTGATCCGGCAGAATTACAACGGATTCATTGAGGACATCGTGCGGAACATCGTTGACATGATGAGCGCGAATTACGGTACGCGCATGGTCGAGCAGGACGTAGTTGACGAAATGGGACAGCCGACAACGGTCATGGCAGAGTTTGACTTTGATTCCATTGAGTATGAGAACCTGCGCGTTTCCGTTGACATCGGTGCCGCATCTATGTGGAGCGAGATCACGCAAATGGACGCGATCAATTCCATTTTCACAAGCGGCATCATGGACGATGTGAACAAATTCAAGCTGTATCTTGAAACCGTGCCGGACAAGTACGTTCCGAATAAGGCGAAGTTGCTTGCATGGTGCGACGAACAGATGCAGATGCTTCAAGCCCAGGCTACCGTAAATGCGCTGCCTACGGGCGAATTAACGAACGAACCATACGGCGGTATGCCGTTGGAATATAACGCGCCAACCATAGCGCAGGAAGGGATGCTGAATGTTTGAAGAGGAAACCACTCTTGAGCAGGAAGACACGATGCTCGGTGACGATGATCTCGATTGGGACGATGACACCGATGAAGACGAGGAAAACCAACCCGTCGAAGAACAGGAAGATGATGGATTGACGGTCAAGTACAACGGCAAAGAGCAGAAGGTCGGCAAAGATGAGATCCCGACGCTTGTACAAAAAGGCTTGAACTACGATCACATTCAGTCGGAGCTGGACAGTATGCGGTCGGGCAATGCGTACAAGGTGCTGAAAAAAGCCGCCGACAAGGAAGGAATGTCCGTAGAGCAGTATGCGAAATTCATGCTGGACAAAGAAGACGCGGATACGCTTTCAAGTGTGGAAGCAGAGGTGCGTCGAGAGAATCCGAACTTGCCGAATGCCATCATCAAGGAACTTGCCGAAGCGAGAGCCGCGAAGAAGGCAAACAACGCAAAGGCAGAAGAATCGAGCGCAGCAGAGAAGGCATGGGCTGAAGCTTTGAAGGAATATCCCGATATGACAAGGGATTCGATTCCACAGGAAGTGCTGCAATCCGTTGCTGCTGGGAACACTCCCCTGTTGGCCCTCAAGAACTACGAAATTTCGCAGCTCAAGGCTGCACAGAAGAAAAGCTCCATCGAAGAAAAAAATCAAAAGAATAAGGAGAAGTCAACGGGCAGCATGCGCGGTGACAGCGCCGATGGAGATGATCAATTCCTTGCAGGATTGTTTGGACGCTGACACGTTGACAAACACAAAACATGGCAATCACTTTGCATAATAAGTATCGCAAGCAGCTTACCAAAGCGCTTGAGTACGCATCTGTTCTGTCGGGCAAGACCTCGATCGAGTACGAATGGATCGGCGTAAACGAGATCAAACTGACCTCGATCAAGACGGTTCCGCTGACCGACTATGACCGCACCTCTACGGGTAACCGTTACGGTACGCTGACCGAAGTCGAAGACAGCAATCAGAACCTGATGCTTCAGAAGGATCGCTCCGTTCCCCTTGTGGTTGATAAGGGCAACTATCAGGAGCAGAATATGCTCAAGACCGCAGGCGCGGTCATTCGTGACGAGATGAACGAGCAGGTCAAACCGGAGCTTGAAACTTTTGCTCTCAATGAGTGGGCGAAGAACGCTGGTCAGTACATGACCATCACCGATGATGACAACGGCTCCGCGATCCTCGTCGACCTGATGAAGATCGAAGCGGCGCTGGCGAATGCGCGTATTCCGAAGACGGATCGTTTTGTCGCAATCGACGCGAATCTGTTCCCGTACATCCGCTCCGCGCTGACCAACCTTGACAACGTGACGGATCGCATGATGTTCCGCGGCGTTGTCGGTCGTGTTGGGACGCTGAACATCATCGAAGTACCGCACAGCGATATGCCTTCCGGCGTATGGGCGCTGGCATGGTGGAAGCGCGCCGTCGTTGATCCGAAGACCATCGAGGAAACCAAGGTCATCACGGATTCCGAATTCGTATCCGGCTTCAAAATCAACATGCGGTTCCGCTTCGGTGCGTTCGTCATCGGCAAGTACGCGATGGGCGTTGTCGCGCTTCTTGCAAGCGGCAATCAGGCAACCGCTGTCACGCCGACCTCTGCGCGTGTTCTCGACCTGAACAGCGGCGATACCGTTAAGTACACGCTCGACGGCACCGATCCGCGTTACAGCACCACGGCTATTACGGTCGTTGCTGACACCACGATCTCGTCTACTGCGGCTCCTATCGGCACCACCATCAAGGCGGTCACCTACAATTCCGCAAAGGCGTATCCGTCCGATGTCAAGAGCGTTGTTGTCGCATCCTGACGAGCAGAACTATAAGGGGCAGGAAACTGCCCCTTTCTTTGAAAGGAGAAACCTATGAGCGAATTTGATACCGGGTATTCCGTAGTCATCGGCAAGCCCGTAGTACACGCAGAAAAGAAAGCAACGGGATCGTCTGTATCGTTCCCGTGCGAAGCGATCCCCGACGGATCGTATCTTGTTTCCCTCGAAGTAAACGGCACCGTTGAGGCGTACCGTGAATCGTTGGAATTCTCCAGCGGCTCCTGCACGGTCGGGGAGTACACGCTGTCCTATTCGTCCTACGCGCTGACGGTATCGGGAACATCGAACAACGACATCGTGCGCGTTATGGTCGAGCCGCTTGAGGTCAAGACCACGGATGCTTTCCGCGCGGCGGTCACGAAGGTTGCTCCGAAGAGCGAAGGCGGTTCGGGCGGCGGTGGCGTACTCGTTGTGACGGACACGGAAGGCACGCTTGATAAGACTTGGCAAGAGATTCACGATGCGATGCTGAGCGGCGGCGCGGTGGTTATTTTAGGTGATGAAGCATATGCCGTTGGTGTTTGCAGTACAGGAAAAGGTCTCTCCTTGTCGTGCGGCGGCATGAGCGGGGAGAGAATTTATGATGCATCGTCCGCATCAAGCTATCCCGTACTACACGTATAACGCGCGCATTATCTGTCTATTGGGAGTAACACATGACCGTACACGACATTATCCGCACGGCGTTCAGCGGTGAATTTGAGGACATCGAGAACGATACCGACGCGGCAAAGCATTGCATTGATGTCCTCAACACGTTGCTGATCGATTGCTTTGAAGCAGAGCAGAACAGCAGAGAGCGCGACGGAATTGAACTGCTGACAGAGATTCCGCAAGTGACAGAGATGACGGACGAAGTGCCGTACAACATGATGATGGTCGGACGCGTTCTGCCGCTTGGTATCGAGTGGAAATGGAACGAACAGAACCTTGACCAGTACCGCGCAGACCAGTACGAAGCACGGTACAACGATGCAAAGATGATCGCAGGGGGCGGCGTATGGCTGTAAATACAGAAGTAAAAACGTATCAGACCTTCAGGGGCGTGGACTATTCCGCGTCCCCGTCTGTCATTTCCGAGGAACACGCGAGTGATCTTCTCAATATGTACATCGGGGAAGATGGCGTTCTTCAGAAGCGTCCCGGATGGCATATCCTTAAAACATTTCAGGTCAGCCCTGAAGACCCGACGCGTCTGCCGATTAACGGCATTCATTACATTCAGTACGCGCCGGGGAATGGAACGCTTTTCATCCACGCGGGAACGCGGTTGTATTCCGTGCTGATGATGACCGCATGGCGGCACATTCAAGGCGAGGACTTGCCGTATTTCACCGAAGAAGGCGATATCCCGACGCTTCAAGATGTGCAGTTGATTAGGGACTATGTATCCGACGGAGTTGGCGGTGTGGCATCGTGGCAGGTCAAGAATATGGACATTAACGGCGACGGCAGGGTTACGAATGAGGACGCACAGATCCTCTATGATTTTATAGTCAACCTTGCGCAGACCGCATCTAACGGCGTACTGGACAGCAGTTACAACATCGTCAAGGATCAGGACGGAACCGTGCTGGAATTGCAGAACGCACGGTCCACGGCGTTTGAACATGACGGGAATCTTTACATACTTGACGGAAAGAACTATCTGCGTGTCGTACCGATGTATGCGCAGGTCGAGAATCTGCTTGACATTTCCACTTTGTACGACGGCGTGATCCAATCGGACGGAACGCTTGACGAGGAATAAGACATGAAAGAGTACATTTTATCAGCGCAATCCGTAACCTACGGATACAGACGCACGGTGCAATCGCGGCAGAAGGTTGTGCGCACGGACGTAACGCCGCCGCAAGCGACATACGGCTCGATCACGACTACGAACACATCACACACCGCGACGGGGAGTGCGGTAAAGTATTCGTATTCGCAGACGGAAACGCTGATCAGCACGACGGCGGCAAAGAAAACGTATCGGCAAGATACGACCTATGATTTTTACCGAATTGATTTTACGTTCGACCTGACGGGCGTACCGACGAATAGAGTGGTATCCGTCGTTCTGCGTGCGAAAATCACGAACCGCAACGAAAAGACCCCGATGGGGTATTACGTTTCGTCCGTGAACAGCGGTACGCATTTCGCGCCTGTGACGCAGTTAGGGAGCATTGATATCGGATATCCATCTGTTCCGTATGAACACGACGTAACGCTTGCGGCTCTGTCCGAAACAGGGTGGTATACCATCGGCAACAGGGGCAATGCAGATTACAACGTCAACGAGAATCTGACGTTTGACACGACCGCGTTCAAGCTGATCGTCACTACGGACGAGGAAGGCGAGATCCCCGATACCTACAAGACCGCAAAGGTACGGCTTGCCGCAGGGACGTACACCGCTTTCTTCCCGTCGGGAGCCGAGCGTCCGATGGCTATGCTGCTCCAGCCGACGGGATCGGGCAGCAGCGTGTATTACGAGCTTCAGAATCGGTCGAAGATCACGTTCACCATTGACGCACAGTACGATGTATGGGTGTCCGCGCTGTACGCGGATATCAGAAGATGCATGATCGTCAAGGGCAGCTCGACAACATCCTCATACGTTCCCTACGGCTCGTCCATCGCGTCAACATATATTACCGAGTACCGATCCGAAACCGTTGAAGGCAAGATCCCGACCACGGGGTACAACGGACATTACGAATACGACGAGCTAAACGACGAAGGAACGAACACTCCGGGCAGCGAAGAGAATCCCGGCGTATGGACGGCGGCTGAAGATTACGAAACACGGAACCTTTTGCAGACAAAGCAAATTAACACGTTTACGGCAGACGGAATTCACAATGATTTTTATCTAACCGAGAACAAGGTGACGGTAAACAAGGTTGAGGTCCTGACGTGGCAGAAATGCAAAAACGTCAACGGAGAGGATACGCCGACAGATGAGAACGACGACAGCTATTATGCCTATGCGTGGACGGAAACAAGCGACTACACCGTTACGCAAGCGACATCGACGGAGCCAAACGGAGCAACGGGAGCCAAGATCACGTTTACGAATACTCCAACGGCGCACAGCGAAGGCAAAATCAATATCCGCGTCACGTTTACCCCGACGAAATATTCGAGCGATCTTACGGTTGCAAGCGACAGAAGCTTGATCGAAAAATGTTCTATCGTCGGAAGGTTCGGGTATTACAACAATAATCGCTTCTTTTTCAGCGGCAATCCGGCGCACAGAAACACGGACTATATGAGCGAGGTTGATGATCCGACGTATTTCCCTGCGGACGGATGGACGAATATTGGGTCTGACATCACGGCGATCCAAGGGTATCTGCATTACGGCACGGAGCTTGCGATCATCAAGGAAGACAACGGGCAGGACGCGACGGTGTACATGCGAAGCGCGATCCTCACGGACAACAACGAGATCGTGTTCCCGGTTCAGCAGGGTGCGCAGGGTGTCGGTGCGCTGTCGAAGTGGTGTCTGAAGACAATGAAGGATGAACCGATGTTCCTTGCGAAAGAGGGCGTATACGCCATCGTAGGAACGAACGCATCACAAGAGCGCACGATCCCGAACAGGAGTTTCTTCATCGACAAGAAGCTCCAACCGGAAGCGTCTGCGGAGTGCGTCGCGGAAGTGTTCAAGGACTACTACATTGTGTGCAACCCGACCACGGGACATTGCTTCGTTGCTGACGCAAGGTATCAGGGCTTGCCGCCGGGAACGAACGACCGTCAACGGGTGTATGAATGGTTCCTATGGGACAACATTCCTGCGCGTGTCATGTTTGCGACCGACGATTATCTGTTCTTCGGTACGCAGGACGGTCGGCTGTGCGTGTTCAATTTCGATTGGGAGCATCCGAAGAGATGGACGGACGGCGCGGAGTTTGTCAACGGGGCGACGAAGTGGCACAAGTGGCATCCTTACGATAACGGCTATGAGATCCACGCGCATTATGTGACAAAGCGCGATCATCTCAATGCGCTCGATTACAAGAAGACCATGCTGAACGACGGCGGTGTGATCATACTCCGACCGCATGAGCAAAGCAGCGCGGCGATCACGGTTACGACCGACAAGGGATCGTGGTTTGTCGATCAAGTATTTACTGATTCTGACGAGCCGAGCGTGATTGTTCCGATCCGTCATCGGTTCAAGAACTTTGATTCGATTGAAACGCGCATTGAGAACAACGAGATCAGAGAAGGGCTGTCAATCCTTGGATTGCAGTACAGATACGTCATCACAACGAACAGGAGATAGAAAATGACTACTGAAGAGATCATCGAGAAGTACAAGAAGTATCTCACGAAGAGCCAAATCGCAGGGCTTATCGAAGCAACGGAACGCACACGCCAGCTTCACGCGGGGCAACGCGCAGAAGCACAGGCACAGCTCAATCAGCAGTACCGTTCTGCGCGACGTGGGCTTCAGAACATGGGACTTGCAAGCCGCGAGGGGAAGATTATCAGCGGACGTGAAAGTGCGCTCAAAACGGCTTCAGATCGCTCCTACGGCGCGTACAATCGACAGCTTAACCGCATTGAGCAAGCGCAGGTCGAGCAGCAAGCAGCGCGGATGGCGAATCAGACGATCCGTGCGCGGCAGCAACAGCAGGAAGACGAGCTGCAAAAGCAGTTGGAACAGCTTCAGAAAGAAGAGGAAGAACGCCGTCAGCAGTTGAAGGACGAGCTTCGCGGCGGTCGTAACGGCGTACAGACCGACACGGGCGGCGGCGTGGACTATCGCCTTGCGGAGATTCAGGCACGGAAGAATGCGATTCAGCAACAGTTACAGAAGCGTGACGCGCATTATCGTGGCATGACCGATACGGGCGGCGGTGCGGATTATCGTGCCATTGAAGCGGGGTATAAGCAGGAACGAAATGCGCGAAACACATGGAATATGCTTCGTGCTGATATGTCGAATAACTGGAATCGCGCACAGACGGACGGCGGCGATTTCATGCAAGCGGTGAACGACGCATATCAGAACCCTGTTAGGAGATTTTTCGCGGACAATAGGCAAGGTTATGAAGCATACCGCAATTTGCCTTCACAGCAGCAATCGACAATCAATAACGCTTTGCGACAGGCGTATGAATACATCGACGCGAACGCGGAGAGATGGAACCGTGATATTGCTGCGGCAAACAATTACAACGGAGCCGCACAACAGCAGAACATCCCCGGTTACGAAAAGACCACTACGCTTTCCGGCTCTTTCAAAGAGGACGAGGGCAGAGAGGATTCGTACGATACATACAGAGCGCGGAATAGAAGACCCGTGCATCCGATGTCGCAGAATAATCCTGTTGCGTACGCGGCAGAGAAGGCACGGCGCGAACGGGCGGCGGCTTATTCTTCCATCTATCTGATCTCTGCTGCGTTGGGCAAGGGCATTGATATTGATCTGCTTTTGGATGACAATTTCGATGTTCGGTACGATGCGGCTATTCGATCCATCGAATCAAGTCTGAAAGATATTAAGCGGCAGAAGATCGGTGATTCAACCGGGACGTTTGCAATGTTGGAAAACGATATGCTGCAAGATTACGCAAATTGGGAAACAGCGCGGATGCTGCGAGATGCGTTTTCTCCCGACGGCGTGTATTGGATGACGTATTCAAACGCAAACGCGGGGAAATATCTGCCAGAAGGTGTGCAGAAGGTACGCGGCGGCAGCAACCACAATGCGCTAACGGAATATTATCGCGTCAGCGGAAAGCCGTATATGCAGGACGGATGGAAGCCGTATACATACGATGAAGAACACGGTACGGAGCGTTCAAAATACGCCGCGATCATCAACGACTTTAGCAGAATGATCGACGATCCGGCATGGATGTATTCGTGGGGCAAAGGAACGGAATTTGGTGATGACCTTGCAAAGCTGAATCAAGCAATCGGTAATTTCAATTTTAGCAACATGAGCGATACGCCGCGCGAAGCATACAACAAAGCGGTGCGGACGTATAGCATAACGAAAGGCACGATGATCGCAGGGGATGCCAATAATACCGCACGCAAACAGAAAGTCGAAACAGCAATCGCTTGCGCGTACTACATGACCGCAGAAGAGATTGACACATACAATTCCATTCTCGCGGAGCAAGGCGAACAAAAGGCTGACGAATACTTTGAATTCCTGCTTCCGCAGCTTGCGGATCGGCTGACCTATCAGGTCAATAGGAATAACGAAGAGAGTGCTACCGCGGCACTGTCTGACCCGGTAGAAGCGATCCTTTCGTCGCTTGCTTCGGTTCCCGTCAATTTGTATCAAGGCGCGACGCAACCGTTTAAGACCATGTTTGCACAGCAGAACGATCCGACGGCGGCAAAGCTGGAAGCCATGCGCGGCAATACTGCCGGACGATTCAGACAGGCGATGGCAGCGCAGATGGGAAATGTCGGCGGCTTTATTTATCAGACAGGGATGTCGGCGGTCGATTCGGGTACGGTTGCGGTCATCAGCAGCGGTATCGGGAACGCGTTGCAAGGTCTTGGCGTAGGCGCAAAGGTGGCGACAAAAGCAGGGGAAGTAATCGGCGGTGCGATTCTTGGCGGTGCCGCTTTCAATTCCGCGTACGATGAAGCATTGCAGAGGGGGCTTTCGCCGGAAAAGGCAAGAGTGACAGCGGCAGGTCAAGGCATCAATGAAATGCTCTTTGAAACGCTGTCAATCGGGACGTTGCTTGAAAAGACCGGAAAGTCAGCGATCAAAACAGGCAAAAGTGCGTTTACCGATTATATTGTCAATATGCTTGTTCAGGCAGGCGTGGAAGGATCTGAAGAAGTATTTACCGATCTTGCAAATCGAATGTGGGACAATAGGATCAACGGCATTTACTCAGAAGAAATTCAGACGATTCAGCGGTATATTGCCGAAGGTATGTCGCCTGATGAAGCAAAGAAAAAGGCGTTCTGGGAATATGCCGAGCAGCTCGGTCTATCGTTCCTTGGCGGTGCGATCTCCGGCGGCGTGATGGCTGGCGGCGGTCAGGCAATCAACAACATCAAGCAGGGCTACGGCGCGTTCGGACAGAACAATCCGTACTATCAGGCGTTGCGTGATGCAAGGCATTTTGACAGAGCGATGCGCGATACACTTGACACGTTTGAATTTAAGAACGAGCAAGCGCGAGAGGTACAGAAGAAAGGCAAGAAGTCAAATCAGGATTATGCGCTTCTGTATGATACGATGAAGGGCGAACTGTACGATCAGTACAAGGGGAACATCGAACAGGCTGTAAAGGACGGCGCGATCAGCAAAGAGGACGCGAGGCTGATTGAAAGGTGGCAGCAGGACGGCGTACAGGACGTTGATAAAAACGGCGACGTTGTAGGAAACGAGAACGGCATCACGGCAGATGAGTTTGCTGCCGTGGTCGATGCGCTTGAAAAAGTTGACGTTAAGCCATTGCTTGATATAAGCCGCGCAGATGAGAGATTGCAGCTTAACAAAGCTGTCGGCACAGAAACGGCAGATGCCATCAGACGCGCCGAAACCACAGAGCAAGATGCGGAGGAAAAATATCAGCAGACCGTCAGAGAGATTAACAACGACACCACGCTTTCGCCTGAGCTGAAACAGAAGCGGTTGGAAGCAGCGAAGCGCACTCGGCAGTACGCATTGAACGAAGCAAGTAAGATCGCAGACACGGTGGTGACAAACAAGAAGGGCATCGGTGCGAAACTGGAAACCGACGGCAACGGTACGGTCAAGGTCGGCAAGGGATCGGGAAAGGTTACATATGATTTCAGCACGAAAGGCAATCCCGGTCATCAGACGGTTGACAGCATGACCGCAACGGAACAATCCGCATTGCGCATTGCGAAGGTTGTTGCCGCATCGAGGGGCGATGTCAACGTCAAGGTCGAAGCGGAATTCGTAGGTGAACACGCGAACGAGAACGGCTATTATGACCGCAGCACGAACACGATCCACATCAATATGTCGGGCGATAACTCCGTGCTGTGGACGCTCTCTCACGAACTGACGCACCACCTTGCGAACACGGATACCAATGCGTATGCGGCGTTAAGAACCGCAATCGAAACCGCGCTGAAGGACAGCAAGCTGACAACGACGGAACTGGAAGAACGCGGCTTTGAGTACGACCTTGACAGAGTTGATCCGTACATTGCAAGAGAGGGCAATCTGTGGGAGGCGCTCGTCGCATTTGAACGAGAGGAACACGGCTACGGCAAGGACGCGGAAGAAGAAGTCGTTGCAAGATGCTGT
>JAEIGA010004681.1_pt1 | contig 21133 bp, 15 predicted proteins | sample 9270691 | NCBI WGS metagenome assembly JAEIGA01 (sample SAMN17057246, study PRJNA624740) | gut metagenome | biome: biome; isolation source: fecal sample | host: Bos grunniens | place: China: Xizang | collected 2019 | reverse complement strand
GGGAGTTGGAGAAGAAGGGTACAGGATATGAAGGCATGATATACAGAAAGGTCGCAGAAAATCCCCAAATGTGCAGTTATGGCCACCTTGTCTTTATTGGTTTCAATGCACCGAACAGATGTGAGAGGAGACTGATGAGTTGGCTAAGGGATCAGGGACGCGGAGATTTTTACTGGGATTTTTATGGACCGATGGTTACCGACAAGGAGAACAAGGCCTCAATGTTCATTTCTGATGCTGTAAAGGAGTTTCCTTCAAGGTATCACATCCATTCAGAACATAAGATGCCGAAAATATATACAGTGGGGGTGCCGTCGGGAGTGGGACAGGCCTTTGTGGCTGCTGATATAATGAAGAGATTGTCGGGAGGCAATCCTATAAAAAGTGCAATTGTCCTTCCTGATGAGAAGTTGCTTTTGCCGGTACTGGACTCTATTCCCCGGGAGTATGACAAGGTTAATGTCACCATGGGGTATCCCATCTCGGCAACGTCGCTTACAGGTTTAGTCAACAGCTTGACCCATTTGCAGAAAGGGGTCAAGATAAAGGACGGGAAGGCTCTGTTTTACCATAGGGGAGTACTGGATATTTTGAGGCAGAGCTATATAAAAGAGCATGCGCAGGATGAGGCGGTGAGAATTTCTGATTATATACTCAAGGCAAATCTTATATATCTCCCTATTGATGTTCCTCTTTTGGAGGAGTTGGAATCACCACTGCTTAAGTCAATTTTTAATGTGCCTGATGACTCTGCCGGTATGTTGGATTATATTGGGGCAGTATTAAAGGAACTTGATTTGGTCTCATCATCGCTTGACAAAGAGTTTATATACCGTTATTATCTTGCCGTTCAGAGACTTAAAAATCTTGATATACCAATGCGTAAGGAGACTTGTTTGAGGCTCTTGTCTCAGATAACATCTTCCATTACTGTTCCGTTCAATGGTGAGCCATTGGCTGGATTGCAGGTGTTGGGTTCCCTGGAGGTGAGGGCTCTTGATTTTGATAACATCATAATTCTGTCAGTAAATGAGGGCACATTCCCTTCATCTTCCCAGTCACATTCATTTATACCTTATAATCTGAGGATTGGATTTGGATTGCCAACCTATGAACTTCAGGATGCCATTGCTGCGTACCATTTCTACAGGAGTATCTACAGGGCAAAAAATGTATGGCTGCTGTATGATACACGTGCAGAAGGAATAAGAAGCGGTGAGGTCAGCCGTTTCATAAAGCAGTTGGAGTACCACTATAATATTCCTCTTGAAAAGGGAATAGTGGCATCATCATCACTTCCCGAAGGCGAGACAAAGTTGGAGGTGGTCAAAACTGCTGAAGTCATGCAGCGTCTGAACGATGCCTATCTGTGTGGTGAGGGTAAGAAGAGTTTGTCGGCAAGTGCAATAAATACATACTTGACATGTCCGTTGCTTTTTTATCTGCAATATGTTATGAGTATAAGGGAGGAGGATGAGATTGAGGAGAGTATTGAGGCAAGCACATTTGGAACAATCTTTCATGATACTATGGAGGAGCTCTATTCCAAATATGTGGGGGAGATTATAAGCAAGGATATTATAGATGCAATAATAGGGGACAAACGCAGAATAGACGGGGTTATTGAGGCAAAGTTCAGAAAAAAACGGATAACTGATATTGTAGGACGTAATGTGATAGTAAAGGAGGTTATAAGGAAATGTATACTTATAACACTGGAAGAAGACAAGAAGCATGCGCCATTCAATTATGTAGGGGGAGAGGAGACCTTTTATTCCAATTTGGAAATTTCAGGCGGAAGAAGTGTCAGGTTCAAGGCTGTAATTGACAGGATTGATTCTACGGATACCTCCTTCAGAGTGATTGATTACAAGACAGGTGTTGTAGAGAAACCAGCGCAGAATCTCCCGATAGATTCCTATTTCAAAAGGGATACCGATAAACAGTATAAAGCATATGTCCAACTCTATCTTTACGCCCTTGTTCTTGATACCCTTGCGGGGATGCCTGGCGGTCTCAGATTGAAGAGTGGCAAAAAAGTGAATTTTGTCTGCAACGACGACGAATCAAATATGGATATGGTTATCTATCCGGTTACAAAACTTGTGAGCAAACCCATGTTGGTACAACCTGTATCCCGTGAGAATCTGGAGATTTATAAAGATGCCTTGAAACGGTGTGTTGAGGAGATTTTTGATGAGAAAGTTCCGTTTGTTCAGGCGGCTGAGGGGTGCAGGTCGTGCAGCTGGTGTATGTTCAAACAGATATGCAGGAGGTAGAAATGGATAAATTCATAACGGTATACAAGGCTTCTGCAGGAGCGGGTAAGACCCATACCCTCACCCGGGACTATATAAAACTCATACTTGATGATGATGAGGCCTACAAGCATGTGCTTGCTGTTACCTTTACCAATAAGGCAACAGATGAGATGAAACAGAGGATTCTTCAGGAGCTTCACAAGATGGCTTCAGATCCCTCGTGTCCCGACAGTGAAAGGGCCAGAGGTGTGCTGGTAAAGATACTGCATGATTATCCGGCATTTGCTGTTAGCACTATCGACAAGTTTTTCCAGAGTGTAATGAGAGCCTTTGCCAGGGAGTTGGGGCGTATGATTACCTACAGTGTGGAACTTGATGAAAAACTTGTGCTTTCCCAGGCAGTTGACAATATGTTTTCAGATCTTGACAAGAGTGAAAACAGGGAACTGTTGGAGTGGCTTATCGAGTTCTCTCTGGATCAGATTGAGAGTGGTGACAGCTGGAAGATACAGGAGAATATATCAAATTTGTCAAAAGCCCTGTTTTCTGAAAAGTTCAAGGTAAAGAGCCCCAATATGTCGCAAAGTGCAGATGATTCCATCTCTGCAGTTCGTGAACTTAAGGGAAAGATTCAATCTGTTATTTCAGCTTTTGAGGAAAAGTGCAGGCATATTGGAGAGAAGGCTCTTGCCATTATGGCAGACAGCGGATTGGATTATACCGATTTTTATAGGGGAAAGAGCGGCCCATTCTCAATATTCAACCATTATGCATCAAAAGAGCGCCTGAATGCTCCCCTGAATACAAAATTATATGAATTGCACAATAATATCGGGGCATGGTATCCAAAGAAAAGAGCAGGTGAAGCATATAAGTACGAAGAGGCATATTCGAATGGTCTGAATGACCTTCTTGGTGAGTTGATTGAACATCATGAAAAGAGTTACAAAATATACAATACAGCTTCTGTAGTAAGAAAAAATCTCAACAGTCTTGCCATTTTGGGAAAGGTCTATTCATATATTCTTGGTTATTGCAAAGAGAATAATGTGGTATTGCTCTCTGAGACAACGGAGTTGCTTTCCCGTATAATTGATGGTAACGATACTCCGTTTATATATGAAAAGGTAGGAACGTGGATTGACCACTTTATGCTTGATGAGTTTCAGGATACTTCACTCATGCAGTGGAACAACTTTATTCCACTTTTGTCAAACAGCATTGCCAATGGAGAGAAAAACCTTATAGTGGGAGATATAAAGCAGAGCATATACAGGTTCAGGAACTCGGACTGGTCTATTTTGCAAAGGGGTATTGAGGAAAAATTCCCCGATAAAGTGTATGACCATCCACTTATGGAGAACTGGAGAAGTGCAAAGAATATCATAGGTTTCAACAATTCATTTTTTGAGGCAGCGGCGGTTGGTGCTTCAAAATTCTACTCTGCAAAAGAGTCCTCTGCTGAGATTGCCGGATGGTCCCAGATGATTACACAGATCTATAGCGGTTTTGCCCAAAATGCCTCACCCAAGAGTGTTGAAGGGGGACGTGTAAGCATCTCTTTTATAGACAAGGATATTTTGAAAGAGGTCGCAGACTCTATCGGAATTGAAGAGCGGCCCCAGTTTTCATACGATTCTGTTGTTGGGGCGCATATTCTACAAACAGTAGGACAACTTCTTGAAAGGGGCTACAGACAGAAAGATATTGGAATCCTTGTAAGGAGCAACAAGGAGGGGGCTATGATTGCAAGAACCCTCATGGAGGCAGATCCTTCATATAGGGTTGTTTCTGCAGATTCATTGTTCATATCATCCTCTGCCGCTGTAGCGAGGATTGTAAATACACTTCAGTGGATTGACAATCCGGGCAATTTGTCAATGAGTGTGCTCGATGCTTTGGGTGAAGGGGTGGAGAGAATGACGGATGAGACTCTGCGGGAGCATCTTAAAGGCATGCCTCTCTATCAGATGTGTGAGGAGATTGTAAGGTGCTGCCTGAATGATGAACAAAGGTCTGATGTATCATTTATCCAGGCATTTCTTGATATGGTGCTTGAGTATTCGCAGAGGGAGGGAAGCAGTCTGTCGGGATTCATGAAGTGGTGGAATGAGAGCGGATGCAATAAGTCAATCTCTTCTCCCGACAGCCAGGATGCTTTTCAGGTAATGACAATCCATAAGTCGAAAGGTCTTGATTTTGAGGTAGTCATATTGCCATACTTTAAAGGGATGCTTGACCATCAGGCAAATAAAAGGCCTATGATCTGGAGCTCAAAAGTGGCAGATGTTTTTGGATATGATGGACCGCTTCCTGTCAAATATGAGAAAGAACTTGCAAATACCCTTTTTGATTCAGATTATTTCCAGGAGAGGCTGGAGACTTTTGTCGATAACCTTAATATAGCCTATGTCGCCTTTACAAGACCAAGGAGAGAGCTTGTGATAATAGCTGACAAACCTGAAATGGATGATGATGGAACACCGAAGATCCATGCTGTATCAGACCTGCTGTATGAATTTGTCAGCGGTGGATTCAATGATGCAGAAGAGCCATCATCTGACAGCGGATTGGAGAGGATAGAAGTTGAGGCAAGTACAGGAACTCTTAATGTGGGAGGTGTAGATATAGAGTATGAGATGTATTATTCAGGTGAAGAATTGCCGCCACCGCAAGAGTCTGGAAAAAGTGATTATGGTAGATATATTCTTGGAAGTCAGTTTAATATACCTTTGGATCAGAGAAGATTGAAGACATCTCTTCAGAGCGGTTCAATTAATGAAGAGCTTACATTGAGGGATAATGGTATTATTATGCATGACCTCTTTGCCACAATTACGTCAAAGTCTGATGTGGATAGGGTTGAAGATCCGCATATAAGGGAGATTGTGCGCAAGATGATTGCGTCTGTTGATATGTATGGTTGGTTCTCCGATGAATATAAAGTCATGAAAGAGTGCACTATAATTGAGCCTGACGGTGCATTGTCAAGACCCGACAGGGTGATGACCAAAGGTAACCGTGCCATTGTTACAGACTATAAATTTGGAGAGTTTACGCCTCTTAATAAAAAATACCATAAGCAGGTGCAACGGTATATGCAACTGCTTATGGAGATGGGTTACACCGTAGTGGAGGGATACCTTTGGTATCCCCTTGCCGGTGAAGTTGAAACAGTAAACATCTAGATTGCCATTCCTTTGTAAATTGTTGATTCATCGTAAGGAACAATTGTTCCAGTCATTGTGAGCACATTGTTGCTGAAGTTAGGGTAGATGGTAACGGTAGCTCTGTTGCTGTTTGGAAACATCTGTATGTTTACAGTGGCAGATACCGCTATACCCTGATCCATGAAATTGTAGTATACAATCCCCTTCTTGTCTGTGCTGATTGTAATGTTGGATGGTCTTCCCTCTACTGTTATGCCTCCCACGCCGTTTGGACCGGGAGAGAAGTAGCTGGTTGCAATCTGGATAACCGCATTACCGTCATTCATTGATACAAAATTCGTTGTTGAAGGAACAAATTTTGTCATTCCTCTCGGAAAGATAAGCTGGTCAACCTCCACAACAAAAGATTGGTCCTTCAGTGCCTGGAGAGCAGCCTGAAAAGCCTGCTGGTTCTCTGCAGCTACAATCTTTTTACGTATGGCGCGTTCTGCTTTTCTGGCCTCTTTCCCGTTCATGGGCTGTTCACCGTTTGTGTTCTGTGCCTTTGCCTGGCCATTTCCGAGCATTAAGGCGGCAACCATAATAAATAGGTAATAAAATCTCTTCATAATCTTGATTTTTTAATGACTACTACAGAACAAACAACTTTTCCTAATGTTTGGAGAGTGCACATATTTTTAAAAAAACTCCAATCTGTGGAACAAAACGGATAATTGTCTGTTTTCCATTTAAAGTTGTAATTAAAACAAGGTATTATGAAAAAAGTATTTTTATTGTCAGTTGTAATGTTGTGCGCAATTTTTACCTATGCACAAAGTGAGACAATCATTGATATACAGTCCAAGAGGGGCCCGTATGTCACAAACCGTTTCTTTGATAATTGGTTCATTACTGCAGGTGGCGGAGTTCAGGTCTATATTGGAGAGAATGATTCATACGGCTCTTTGGGAAAGAGACTTGCCCCTGCATTGGATATCTCTTTAGGCAAATGGATCACACCGGCTGCAGGTGTCAGATTCCAATACTCAGGATTGCAGGCAAAGGGTTGGAGCTATGGTGTAACTCCATACTCGGATGGCCTTGTTTCGGACAATGTATATAAGGAAAAGTTTAATGTAATGAATCTTCATGCCGATTTCTTATGGAACATCTCAAATGCTATAAGCGGCTATAGAAGCGACAGATTCTGGGACTTTATTCCTTACGTGGGTTTCGGCTGGGCACGATCGTGGGCAAATGAAGATGACCGTAATGAGATGGCTGCAAATGTTGGCCTTTTGCATAACTTGAGATTGTCAGATGCCTTTGATATAAGTATTGATATGAGGTTGATGGTTGTTAACCAACGCTTTGATTTTGTATCAAAAGGATCTGCATTTGAGGGTATGGGCTCAGTAACAGCGGGCATTACATACAATTTCCCGGTAAGGGATTTCAAGAGGGCTTCTGATATTATTGTCGTAGATGACAATACCGAGTTCATTGAGACAATAGTAGATTTGCAGCGCAAATTGTCGAGGGCACAGTCTGCAAGAGAGTCATTGGCTCAAGAGTTGGCTGCAGAGAGAGGAAAAGCACCTCAGGTGGTTAAGGAGGTTCATGCAATTCTGCCTGATTTAGCTATCTTCTTTGAAATAGGAAAGGCTAAATTGACAGAAAAATCAATGATCAATCTCGGTTATGTAGCTGATGCAATCAAACAGGTTCCCGACAGTAAGTTCATCATATTTGCCTCTGCCGACAAGGAGACAGGAACACCTGCATTCAACCAGAAGTTGAGTGAGAAGCGAGGAAATGCAGTATTTGAAGCCTTGACACAGAAATTTGGAGTAGACCCTGCACAATTGACAGTTCAGGCTGTAGGTTCAAGTGACCAGAGGTTCAACAGTGCTGCACTCAACAGGGTGGTGGTAATCGAAGACTACAAATAACACATAAAAGAATTTATCAAATAGTGAGGAGTATGAAAAAGAGAATTATCCGTATCCTTACTCTTGCAATTACAGCAGCAGCATCATTTACGGCAGTAGATGATGCTGTTGCTCAAAATGGAAACTTCATAGAGCAGTTGCCTGAGGAGTACAGGATAGTTGGCAATGCCAACAAAGACACTTTGATAGTAAAGGTATTGTATGAGAATGCCCCAAACTATTTTGGAGCACCAGATATGCCCAGATTTGCAATAATTGGCAAGGAACGCAAATTTTATCTGGGTATTGGCGGTTACATAAAGGCCTCATTAAGTTATGATTTCGGCAATCCGATTGACAACGCGAACTGCTTTGAGACCTCAATGATACCAATGGACAAACTTCCAGGTAACGGTTCACTCTTTCAGATGAGTGCTGCAGCTACCAATATGTTTTTCAATTTTGTCGCACTACCCCATACCAGAAACAGGATTGGCGGCTATATCAATTTCAATTTCTCAGGTACCGACAATGACTACGGATTCTCACTGAAGGCCGCATATATAACATACAGAGGCTTTATTTTGGGTTACAATACAAGCCTCTTTACCGATGGTGCTGCCTCTGCCCCTACAATTGACCAGCAGGGGCCCAATTCAATGACATTCCTATTTAATACAGTGCTTGATTATCAGCATGCTTTCAATGAACATTGGAAGGTTGGTATAGGCATTGAATTGCCAGTGACCGACGCAACGTATAATGGCGGTACCTATGCAATAAACCAGAGGATACCTGATATTCCTTTCTATGTGCAATACAGTTGGGCAAATGGCAATGGGTGGTTGAGAATGAGCGGCCTTGTAAGAAACATGATGTATGAGCAGAAGGAGATTGGCAGGGGAAACGGATTCGGATATGGAATAAAAGCCAGTGGAACAATTCCTTTCAATTCAAAGTTGACAATGTTTTACCAGGGAGTTTATGGCAAGGGTATAGCCAGTTATATCCAGGATATTCAGGGTTATGGACTTGATATGGTTCCAAAACTAAGGAAATCGGAGGGGTTTGCTTCGGGACCTTATGGTGTGCATTATTACAAGATGCTGCCTATAGAGGCCTGGGGTGCCTATACTGGAGTACAGTGGCAGGTTAACTCGAGAATGTTCACCTCTGCAACCTACAGTTTTGTAAAGGCTGACATCCCTGAAACAGAACCTTCAACCACTTATAAATCGGCGCAGTATGTCGTTGCCAATGTATTCTATAACCTCACCCCTTCTGTAAGGACAGGCGTTGAATATCTTTGGGGATGCCGTGAAAACCTCAATGGAGAGATCCGACACAACAACAGGGTGCAGACAGCTGTGAGAGTCAATTTCTGACGGCCTATGTATATATATTGGAGAGGTCGCAAAGTCATCTCTAAAAGGATAAGAGGCCGGTTAAAGAGATATGAACCCCGAAAGTCATACAAAACTTTCGGGGTTCATGTCATTTTGCCTGATCCTATTTAATATTTGCTAATATCCCTTTCCAATCATCTTCTTGACCCGTTAAAGAGGGGAGTTTTTTAATTCTATCCCTATAAAATGAGATTGTCAATTGCTTAATCCTCTTTTAAGATTTATTGAAAAACTTATAAGCGAACCTCCTGATACAAGGAGTGATATTCCTACCCAAAGTAATACAGCCTCCATGCCAAAAATTATAGGGTAGAGGATGATAATGAAAGAGCAGACTATGATGCCAAGAGCCCAAAGTATTGTCCATCCCCAGCCGGAGCCTTTGATATCACTCATGTCGCTGCCGATTCCTATAAGTGTGAATCCCTTGAACATTAGCCAGAATCCCAATACGTATGGGAGTATAACTGCTGCTATTGAGGGCCATAATGTAAGGATAATACCCAATGCAAGTTCAATTAATCCTGAGATCAGAAGCCAGCCCCTTCCTTTGAGACTCCTGGAAGCAGACATTACAATGTAGAATATTCCTGATACAAGTATTGTTATGCCAAAAATTATTGACATGGTAATGTAGCTTGTAAATGGAAAGATAAATGTGAGTACTCCCAATATCAATAGAATGATTCCAAGGGTAAGTGCAAGCCACCAGTATTTGAAACAGCCATGGTATTTGTCGGTGAGGTAGATTAAAATGTTCTCCATCTTTTAAATTTTTTTAGATTTATTTTTATTTTTTTTCAGAAATGTCTCCTCTTTTTTGGAATTTGATAAAAACGTTTTACAAAGCTCCACTTTTGTCTTTCTTGCTCAGGTATCACGCATTTGAAGGGTAGCTTCGCACAAAAAATTAAAGGCAAATTTTATGTGCGGATACAAACTTTTTAAAATTGGCGAGCCCTGTATATATAAGGGCATCTTATCTCTAATTCTCTTTATAATAGGCAGTTGTGCTACTTTATCTGCACAACGTCTTACTGTGGCTACCAATCTTGTGGGTTATGCCAACTTTGGAACAATCAATGGAGAGATTGGTTTAGGAATCTCACAACATTTCTCTTTGTATGCTCAGGCCAAATTCAATCCTTTTATATATAAGGAGGGAAGCGATGCCCAGTTTCAGAACAAGCAGTTATCACTCTCAGCCGGTTGCAGGTATTGGTTCTGGCACACATGGGCCGGCTGGTTCCTTATGGGGCAGGCAGGTTACAGCAAGTATAATACTGGTGGAATACTCTCTGATGAGAGCCTCGTGGGTGATGCCTATGGTGTCACTCTGGGTGGCGGATATGCTCTGATGCTTACCAAAAGATTGAATATTGATTTTGGACTGGGGATAATGGGCGGCATTACAGATTACATGAGATACAGTTGCCCCAAGTGTGGAAAACTGGAGGAACGGGATAAAAGGTTATTTGTTGCTCCAAACAATATACTTATACAGTTATCATATATGTTTTAATGAATATGAAAAATAATCTGCTGATAATCTTTGTAATGGTGTTTGCAATGGCTTCGTGCGGTTCCAGCAGGAGGTTGCAGAGGCTGATTGTAAACAATGCATCTGCTGATCTGTCAATTGCCGGTCAGATGGAGATGGAGAATTTGTCGGATTCACTTCCTGTAGCAGTATCTCAGGAGAGGACAGCTGTGGTTGACAGATTGGGAAAGGTTTATGTAATGGATGCTGTAAGGGATGATGAGTATGGCGGGATGGTCATTACTGACAACCTTTCGGCAGTTGTAGTTGAGGCTAAGTTTCTAAACGTTGCAGAGAGAAACGGAGCAATTGATATAGCCTTTGACGTAAAGGTGCCAAAAGAGATGATTGCTTCTGACTGGCAAGTGAGGATGACTCCTGTATTGGACTACCTCGGAAAGAGAGTACGGCTTGACAGGATTTACATAACCGGTGCCCGTTATAGGGAGGCGCAGTTGCGAGGCTATGAACTTTATGAAAAGTTTTTAAGTTCCATAATCTCCGGTGATGCTGATTTTATCTCAACATATACACACAGGAGGTTGCTGGAGCTCTTTATTGAACGCAATTTCAAGGAGATTGCTCTCCTTAAAAATGATACATCCTTTGTAGATAGCCCGGATGTGTCAGAGATCTTTGGTGTAACTAAAGAGGAGGTGGTTGATCACTATACAAGAGATTATCTCATACGCAGGAACAACCGTAAAATGGCAAACAAGGATAAGATGTATTCAAAATATATCAAAGTGCCACTAGAAAGTGATGGGGTAAGACTTGATTCTGTAATATGTTCTCCCGACAGCGCTCTGATATACCATTATACCCATACCCTAAAGGCGGAGCGTGGTTTGAAAAGGGTTGACCTGACACTTGGAGGAGAGATATATAGGGCAGAAAAGTGTATCTATACAATGCCTGCAGCAGATCCCCTTACCTATTATGTTAGTTCACTCACATATTTTGCCGACAGCTCTACAAGGTACATAAAACGTGTCCTGGAGAGAAATCTTATTGCAAATACAATTTCATACATTGATTTTGAGCAGGGTTCATCTGAAATATCAGATACTATACGCAATAATTATGCGGAGATTGAACTGCTAAAGAAAAATATAGCAAACATATTGGGTGACAAGAGCTATGTTGTTGATTCCTTGCTCATAAGAGCTTCATGTTCTCCGGAAGGAAGTTATGGTTCAAATGAGATTCTTGCGCAAATGCGTGCCGATGCCATCAGAAAATATTTTAAAGATTATATCAGACTGAACCTTAATAGCGGGAAAAGTGACTACTGGGAACTTTCATTGGAGGAAACAACGCAAGATTCCGGACAAAGAGTGGGCAATGAATCCGGAGGGGTTGATTGGGTTGAGAAGATAAAAATCGGCTGGATTGCCGAAGATTGGGAGAGACTGATGCGGATGATAAAAGAGGATACTGTGATTAATGACAAGGAGTATCTGGAGGAGTGTCTGAAATATGAAGATCCAGACCAAAGGGAGCTGATGATGAGGAGATCAGGCTCGTACAATTATGTAAATGAGAGGCTATACCCATATTTGAGATGTGTGCAGTTCAATTTCTATATGCACAGGAAAGGTATGTTGAAAGATACTCTCCATACGACAGAAATAGATACCCTCTATATGTCAGGTCTTGCAGCATTGGCAGATATGGATTATGCAAAGGCGGTTACTCTGTTACGACCATATAAAGACTTGAATTCAGCAGTGGCTCTGCTCTGTATGGATTATAACAGCTCGGCACTTGAACTTCTGGAGAGCTTGCCGGAGAGTGCAGCAAGAGATTATATGAAATCGGTAGCTTATGCCAGATTGGGCGATGAAAAGAGTGCGGTTGAGGCATTTGTCCGCTCCGTGGAGCTGAATCAGGCCATGAGGCACAGGGGCAACCTCGATCCCGAAATAGCTCTTCTGTTGAAAAAGTACAAAGTGGCAATGTAAATAAAGTAATTAGCTAATTATATATTAATCAATTCACTAAAAATTAAAGAACTATGAATTTAAGGAAAAGAATGGCCAAAATGGCCGGTGTGGGTTATGCAACTGCGGTTGCAATATTGGTCTCTTTATGCACAGTCGCGTGTGATGACCACATTGCGTATGAACAGCAGGTGGAAGTAGGACAAGGCACAGTCTCTCTTTCCATTATGCCAAAGACAAAGGCCTCAGGTCTGTCTCATGGAGTTCAGTCAGATGACAATTATATAAATACACTGGAGGTCTTCATATTCAACAATGAAGGGACGGCTGCCGGAACTCTGGATGTGTACAAAAAATTCAATTCCAATGAACTGACCTCTTTGATGGGAATAAAGGTACAGACGGTTACCGGCTCAAAGAGCATCTGGGTTGTGGCCAACTCCCACAAGGAAGATTGGACGGGAGTTAATACCCTGGAGCAGTTCAAGGAGGTGGTTTCGTCGCTTGAAAAGGAGAATCTTAAGAGTTTTTCGATGTCAGGCAGTGCTGAAACTGTAGTTGAGGGGGAAACAGCTGTCGATATTGAGATATCAAGGAATGTGGCAAGGGTTCATCTTTCGGGCGTGAGGACTGATTTTGCCGGTACTCCATATGAAGGTGAGACACTTAAGAATGTCAAGGCTTATCTTATAAATGTTGTAGGTGATGTTGTTGTATCTTCTGGAGCTGCGGTTGAAGAGAGACGGATATTGAACTCTGAAAAGCTGGTTCAGAGTGATCAGGAGTCATGTGCAATGGGTGGAATGTTGTATGACAACATTGCACAGGAGATAGGTGATGACGGATATGAAACATCACACTACTTCTACTGTTACGAGAATATGGTTGAGGCGGAAGATGCTCAGAACAGATTTACAAAACTTGTTGTTCAGGCCGATTTGAACGGTACTACATATTATTATCCGGTTAGCATCAATAGGGAAGGATTCGGATATACCCAGTCAAATGGACATGCCGGGGTAAAAAGGAATACTTCGTATTCAATGGAACTGGTCATCAAACGCCCGGGTGCTTCTGACCCCGATTCAGTTCTGGAGTATGGGGCGGCATCTGTAAATGTAAGTGTCAGGGAGTGGAACATTGTTCCGAATATTGATGTGGAATTTTAAATGGTTGTTTATGGTTAAACTATGGAATTTGCCGGTACTCATTCTTGCTGCATTTGCATCTTCCTGCTCAATGATTGGGGAGGATAGAGATGAGTGTCCATGCTGGTATACCATAGATCTTACAGAGGTTGACGGAAGAGTGGAAAATTTGCGGTTGTGGCTTTTTGACCATCGGGGTAATACCCTTGAGAGTATGGAACTCGATGCCCCGCCTTATGGCAAGTATGAGGTGAAGGTAGAGAGGGGAAGAGTCTTCTGCTCCGTGTGGGGCAATATCTCTGAAAAGAGCAGATTGCATGATGACGGGACTGTCGGTTCCTATTACTCCAAAGCAGACAGCTGCTCTTCCGATCCTCTGTTCAATTATATGGCAGTTGTGGATGCAGATTCAGATCTGGTGTGTGATACAGTAAGGCTCCGCAAAGAGTATGCAGTGGTCGATTTTACCCTCAAAGGAACAATTGGAAGTGATGGCCCGTATGAGCTGGAGACAGTTATGAGTACAGTTGGACGTTATCTTGATGGAGGATATATAAGAGGTTTATCTAATACATATTCATACAGTGAGGAGATAGAGGAGGGTATATACAAGTTTGGATTCGATATGATGAGGCAGGAGAATATGGATGAACTGAAGTTGCGTATATTCTCATTGGCCGGTGGTAAGAAGATGGTTGTAAAGGAGTTCCCTTTGGGAAAATGGCTTTTGATGTCGGGGTATGATGCAACTGCATTGGACATGGCCGACATTTCAGTAGTGTTGGATCTTGCAGTAGGGCAACTCTCTGTAAGGACTGAGGACTGGCAGAGTGCCCTGCATGTAGGGATAGAAATATGATAAATATGAAAAAGTTTATACTTGGATCATTTATGTTGGGGGTGATTCTCCCATTTGTCTCCTGCAGCAGGGAGAATATTGGCCTTCCATTAAGTAGATATGCTGCAGCAAAGGATACCGTAACGTTCTCTGTAGTGTGCCGTATGGCAGGCATGAAGACGAAAAGCACCGTAAATGATATGGCAGTGGAGAATATTAATCTCTATATCTTCAATGAGTGGGGGGATCTGGCCTTTTATGAATATTATGAGAATACCTGCAGCATTGATCTCTCCGTTTGTAGAAATGGAAAACATACCGTGTATCTGTTGGCCAATGCAGGAAAGAAGCTACATGCAAAGAGTGAAAGCGGTATGGCCTCCATGCTATATTCAATAAGGTCTGCAGAGGAGATCGCCTCCGGAGAGGTAGGAGTGCTTATGGCTGGAAAAACTTTACCGCAGCCCTTTGAAGACGGACAGACGGTTGAAGTGGAGCTTGTCAGGTGTGTTTCAAAGATCAACCTGCAGTGCAATTTTGATGCGTTGAATCCCGATGTGGAGATTGGAATAAAAACAGTCGGGCTTAAAAATATCCCCAATTGCATACTCCCTTTTGCAATGAACAGGATTGAAAATGACTCATCAGCCATTGACGGAGAGGTGGTGGTTGCTCCAGATGGAGAGATGTTGGAAAGAGGTATAGTTTTCTATCAGTTTGAAAATATGCAGGGGACATTGCAGCCCCAAAATGTGGAGCAGAGTGGAAAAGTCTTGCCAGTTGGAAGTATCTATGAAGGGAGGTGCAGCTATATTGAGATGTCAGCGGCCTATTCATCACCACGGAAAAGGGGTGAGATCATCTACCGGTTTTATCTTGGAGAGGATATGACATCAAATTATGATGTGACCCGAAATACACAATATAATGTAGTGGTAGGATTTGCTGGAGATGGCAGTGTCGGGGAGAATACCTGGAGAGTGGATTGCAGCAATATTGTTGATCTGGTTACTTCGGTAGTACTTGATACAAATGAGTATATATTTGAAGAGTGTGGAGCAACCATGCAGCTCAAGGCAACTGTATTGCCAGCAACGGCAAATGAGAGAACCCTTTTGTGGAGCAGTTCTGATGAGAGTGTGGCAACAGTCGACAGCAATGGCCTGGTAACTGCTGTAAATGACGGAAATTGCACAATATCGGCAACATCTGTTGATGGTACAGAAATCTCGGCCTTTTGCAATATAACAGTTGATTCGAAAGTTCATGTTGAAACTGTGAAGCTGTCGGAATCTTACAAGAAAATGTATAAAGGGATGAAGTATACGCTCAAAGCAACTATAAAGCCAAGTGATGCCACATATAAGGGAATTGTCTGGCACAGTACGGATGAGTCGGTTGCAAGTGTGGATCAGGAAGGTAATGTGGTTGGCGGTTCAAAATTGGGCACCTGCTTTATTGTTGCCTCAAGTGAGGAGAATGGTGCGATAGCTGACAGCTGCCAGATTGATCTCTCTCCGCGTTATATTGTTTCAATTGTAGGAGAGAGGGATATAACTATAAAGGTTGGTGAGCCATACCAGTTGAAGTGGTATACAAATCCTTCCAACCTGAAACCAACTTTCAAAGACTACAACTCGTATATTACTGTGAGTGAGGATGGAGTAGTAATAGGTACACAACCCACATCCACTCCTGTGTTCATGCATGTGTTTGGAGGGTATGATTTTTACAATATAACGGTGGTCGAGTAGTATTTTTATGGCAGGGGAGTGATCAGTTTCAAGCCCCTGTCATATCTGTTCCTGATTCTTCTTGGAAATGATTTGCAGCTGTTGCCGGCAAAGAGAAGCGCAGAGCCCTTTTCCCTCGTCCCTTCCACTTTGTGCCCAATGGCATTTATGATAGGTATGGCACCTTGTTCAGCACTCTTGATGAATGGTCTGAAGAGCAAATTGGCAATCGGGTCATACCATCTGTGCATTGTTATTATTCCGGTATCCACAATTCCAGGATTTGCACCGCAAACGGTCAATCCAGTATCCGACACCCTTTTGCTCAGGTCAAGAGTGTAGAGTGCAAGCATAAGTTTTGAATCGCTGTAGTATGAGAGGCTGCGGAGAGTGGATTGCTTTCTGCCGGAGCCATCTGTTTCAAATCCTCCAGCTGCACCTTTCAGGGCCCTTTTGAGAGAAGCGCTGTGTATGGTGCAGGATACAGTGTTTATGATTTTTGCGGAGACATGAGAAATGAGCCTTTCGGTAATTCTCTTGACTGATATGTAGTTTACCTGCATTGAGGTTTCGTAGCCGTCGGGAGTAATGTTGAATTTTTTGGCTATCATTCCTGCATTGTTTATCAGCAGGTCAATTTTATTTCCGTTGAGCTTGCAGATAATGGTGTCACAGAACTCGTCTGCTGACTGCAGCGATGTGAGGTCAAGTTCTATAAACTCGATATATCCTCTTTTATCTTCGGGAATGGTGTCAAGCAGGGATTGGGCCTTTTTATTGTTGCGGCATGCTGCATACACGGTATAGCAACAGTCTGCAAGATATTTGCACACTACACTGCCTATTCCGCCTGTAGCCCCCGTCAATACCGCTATTTTTCTGCTCTCTTCCAAAGTTATCTCCAACTTTATAATGTTATTTTTTCAAACAGGCTGTCTTTTTTCTGGCCCACATCTTGAACCATTCGGGTAAGGATGCATAAACTGGTTTGAAGAGTCGGTTTATACATCCTGGGATATACTCTTTTTTATTTGTATAAAACAGCTTTTTGAGTGCATTTTTTACCAATTTCTCAGGCCGGTATATCACACCTATATTCACACCCAGTTTCTGGAGGTTTTTCGGTAGCCTGTAGAGGTCGGTAGCTACAGCTCCTGGTGAGACGGTCATAACATGGACTCCAAACTCTTTGAGTTCCAGCCTGAAAGCTTTGCTCATTGTCCTTATGTAGCTTTTGGTTGCGGTGTATAGTGATATTCCGCAAAATGGCGTATGTGCTGAGATAGATGACATATTCAATATATAGCCTCTCCTGCGCTCCCTCATCTTCTCTCCAAAGAGCCTGCACAGCATTGTAACTGTGTAAACGTGGAGGTTTACAATGGTTGCAATCCTCTCTATAGAACAATCAATTATATCATTGAAGAAGAATATGCCGGCATTGTTGACAAGTACCTCCACTTCAATGCCTCTTTCATTGCAGAAATCAAAAAGCTCCTGAGCCGCACCGCTTCCCGACAGATCTTTGCATATACTTGTCACTTCAATACCATTATATTGTTCTTTTATTGATTCTGCAACCTCTTTAAGCTGGATATCCTGATTGCTTACCAATACAATGTTGTAACCGTAACTGGCCAGTTGGGTGGCATAATGCACTCCCATTCCGGAACTTGCACCTGTAACCAAAGCTGTCTTGCCTGCTCTACTTCCATCCATTATCTTGCTCTTTTTCATCTCTGTTTTATCACTTTCCGGTCACTGTTTATTTCTCTCTTGTCTGCCATCTGGCCTCAAGTGTGGCTATTTCTCTCTTCAATTTGTCGGGAATCTCCTCCTCAAGGTGCTGGTGGCAAGCCATGTTTGTTGTGTACATTCTGCCGATGCAATAGTTTGAATGGCCGCAGTTGCACCTCTCTGTACCACGTTTAAGGTCATTTACAAACGATGGGTTGTTAAGGAGGGCACGTCCCATCTGAACAAATTCAAATCCTTCGTCAAGTACCTTTTCAATGCTCTCCCTTGATACGAGTCCTCCCACATATATCAACGGCAAATCGGGAATCGCCTTTCTGAATTCAAGCGCATCTTCAAGGAAGTATGCCTCTTTAAATGGAACTGTAGGTATCATATATTTTCCTGCCATCTTGACTCCATATTTCAACCACCAGATATTCATGTAGTGGGTAAGTGTCTTTATAGGCATTGCTCCGCGCATCACATACATCGGTGCCTTGCTCACAAAACCGCCGCTCAATACCAGGCCATGTACTCCAAGGGCCTTCAGCTCCTTGGCAATCTCAACTCCCTCTTCAATGCCGTTTCCCCCCTTGAAGCCGTCACGCATATTTGTTTTGGCTACAATTGCCATATCATTCCCTGCTGCCTCCATTACCTCATTCATGCACATTTGCATAAACTTCATCCTGTTCTTCAAGGGACCGCCATACTGGTCATGTCGCCTGTTTGTATAAGGCGAGAGGAACTGGCTGATAAGGTACCCATGTCCGGCGTGTACCTCCACGCAGTCAAATCCGGCCTCCCTTGCAAGCTTCACACCGTTGCCGAATGATTTTGCCATTTCAATCATCTCGCTCTCCTTTAATTTTCTGTGGAAAGTGGGGGAGTAGAGGTTAAAACCGGTAGATGCCGATACAGGAATACACTTTGTAAACTCCCTGTGGCTCATATTGCCGCAATGTCCTATTTGGATTGATGCTGCTGCACCCTCTTTATGAATGGCATCAGTCATTTTACGCAGATCTCCGGTAATTTCAGGTCTGAGCCATAGCTGGTCGGCAAAGGAGAGACCGCTTTGGGTAACTGATGCGTAGGCAACGGTAGTCATTCCAACGCCGCCGGCTGCTACACTGGTGTGATAATCGGTGAGCATCTTTGACGGATTGTTGTTTGTGGCCATATTCTCAAAGGCTGCAGAGCGGATTGTCCTGTTGCGGATGGTAAGGGGACCAATTTTGCCAGGTGTAAAGAGTATTGAGTTGTTGTATTTTTCCATTTTCTTCATATTGTGTGGAGCTGTCGGGAAGGATCAATAGATGAACGGTATCACCCTTTTCAAATTCCGGCCCTCCATCTGCTCTCCAAATTCAACTTTATATTTTTTGTATATTGTATTTGCCCTTGGTACCAGATTGGCAAATGTCCATAGTGCAAAGACGGCACCTGCTGCGCTCCATGTGAGTATGGCAAAGCCTGTCCACTCCAAGATTTCGCCAAAATAGTTGGCAGATGTTACATAGTCATACATTCCACCTTTGGGCAGATAGTGCCTTGTATCTCCCGGCTTGCGCAGGTTTCTTATGATGTGGTCAGAATGGAGGTTTATTGCAAATCCGGTGATGAAAATAGCCAGTCCGGCAATAAATTGCCAACCCATAAGCCACTCAGCCGGGTATCTTTCTGATGGTGAGATGTAAAAGAGCCAGCCTCCCTGCATAAGGGCATTCAATGTGTTGAATGTTGCACCCATCGCCACTATGGAAAGTGGCATTCTGCTCTTCCCTTTGAGCAGAAAGGGGAAAATGAATGATCTCTGGAAATAGTGCAGCTGGAATATGATGAATATCACAAGCAGTGTCGGTTGGAAGGAGCGTCCGCTCATAGCCCATAGCACAGTCATCAAAATGAAAACGGGAGACTCCATTATGACCCATCCAACCTTGTTGTTTACCGATGGCCCCCATTTGCTTGTGCTGAACTTGCCGTACCCAGCAGTGACAAAAAAGAGGGCGAAAAAGACAACCAATGCCACAGTCGCCATTATCAGCAGAAAATTATTGAAGCACTCGACCATAATCCTTTCCTTTAACTTGGCAAAGTTACATTATTAATTCAAAATATGTAACTTTACCCCGTAAAATAGTGTATCGGCTTATGAAACGAGTATACGACTTTTTGACCACTTTGGCGAACAATAATAATAGAGAGTGGTTCAATGCACATAAAGATGAATATTTGCAGGCGCAGGAAATTTTCAATGGTTTTGTGGAAAAACTTATAGCTGCAATAGGCAGTTGGGATGAGCAGATTCTCGGATCATCCCTTCAGGTTAAGGATTGTACCTACAGGATATATCGCGATACACGCTTTTCAAAGAATAAGGAGCCATATAAGACACACATGGGTGCATATATTTGCCGTGGTGGTAAGAAATCACCATACGCAGGCTACTATTTCCACATTGAACCCGGCTCTGCCGATGGATTTCTTGGCGGCTCTCTTTTGGCTGCAGGCCTGTATTGTCCCGACAATGCTGTAATACAGAGTCTTAGAGATGAAATATCAGTAAATGGCGACTCTTTTCTCAATGCCATAGCTGAGGCTGATGGATTTGCACTTGAGGGCTACAACAAGCTTAAGAGAGTTCCCCGAGGTTTTGAAGATGTGGATGAAAGGTGGAAGGAACTCCTCAAATACAAGGATTTTACAATTGGAGAGCCCCTTCCGGCAGATATATTGGCAAGTCCTTCTCTTCTTGACTATGTATGTAACAGATTCCGTAAATGCAGCCATTTCAACAATATATTGAACCTTGCTGTTGATTATGCCTATGAGCAGAATCTCTAAGTTCCCTGTTGATGTTCTGCAACATGATGAATAGTCTGTAAATCATTGCTGCGATTACTGCAATGCCCATGATGTTCATAAAAATTCCGTCCATAGCTTTAAATTTTAATTATTTGTTACAGTACAAAGGAACGGCAACTTTTTGACAGGTTTTGACAAAAATATTTATTCTTCCAGAAAATTGAAACTTTATGCTGGTTTCGTATTATTGCCGCCCGAAAATATCCAATTAGGGGGCTGATGCCTCTGCTGTACATAGGTATTTGCACAAAAGCAATCCTGGTTTGGAGTAAAATATTTAATTTTGCGGCCGCGAACGGAGAATACAATGTTGTGGAGTAAAAATTTTCTGCTTATAAGTGCTGCCAACTTCCTGATGTATATGGCATTTTATATGCTGTTGCCGACTCTTCCGCTCTATTTGCGTGAAGAACTTATGGCACCCGCATCAGTTGTCGGTACAATATTGTCATTATACACGGTAGCGGCTATGGTAACGAGACCTATGGCCGGTTTCTGGCTTGACAGGCGTCCGCGCAAGCCGCTTATGCTCCTCTTCTATCTGGCATATATATCTATTTGCGGCAGTTATGTGGC
>JAEIGA010004680.1_pt1 | contig 21136 bp, 36 predicted proteins | sample 9270691 | NCBI WGS metagenome assembly JAEIGA01 (sample SAMN17057246, study PRJNA624740) | gut metagenome | biome: biome; isolation source: fecal sample | host: Bos grunniens | place: China: Xizang | collected 2019 | reverse complement strand
TTCCGCACAAATCGGTTCGTCAGGGGATTCCGCACAAATCGGTTCGTCAGGGGATTCCGCACAAATCGGTTCGTCAGGGGATTCCGCACAAATCGGTTCGTCAGGGTATTCCGCAAAAATCGGTTCGTCAGGGGATTCCGCACAAATCGGTTCGTCAGGGGATTCCGCAAGGATTGACAGCACTGGTCTTGATTCAGTCATCTGCTGTGCTGGTCATGGTTCAATTGTGAAAGCTAAAAAGGGCAGCTGGATCACCCTTGCTGAATGGGAATATTCAAAAGAAAAAGACAGATATGTTCCAAAGTGTGTGAAGACAGAATTTGTTGATGGTGAAAGAATCAAGGCAGATGTGTTCTACACATTGGAAAATGGTGAATTTGAAGAGGTTTAAGGCAGAAAGGAATGTGAAAAAATGAACAAATTGATTATTTCAGGAAGGCTTGTGGCTGACCCGGAAATTAGACAGACAGGGGAAGGCAAGCCAGTTGCAAATTTTAGGCTTGCAGTGAACAGACGATTCAAAAGAGAAGGCGAACCAGAAGCAGACCTCTTTTCATGTGTTGCTTTTGGGAAACTTGCAGAAACGATTGAAAAGTGTTCTGTCAGCAAAGGCACAAAGCTGTTGATTGAAGGTGAAGACCGCAACAACAACTGGGAAGATGGCAATGGTGTGAAACATTATGGGAATCAGGTCATTGTCGGTTCTTTTGAATTCTGTGAAAGCAAATCTGCAAGCGGATAAGAAACAGCTGAAGGGTCACAAGCTGACAATGATGATTTTGTTCCGCTTGACACAAATGATGATTTGCTGTTTTAGGAGTGTTTGACGATGCGAAACAAATATAACAACAAAAAAATCACAGTTGATGGCGAAGTCTTTGACAGCAAAAAAGAGTATTTGAGATTCAAAGAATTGTCCTTGCTTGAAAAAGCAGGGGCAATTCAAGACCTACAAAGGCAAGTGAAATTTGTTCTGATTCCAGCACAAAGAGAGCCGGACACAATTGGTGCAAGGGGCGGTATACATAAGGGGAAGACCATTGAAAAAGAATGTTCATACATTGCAGATTTTGTCTACAAGGAAAATGGCGGTCTTGTCGTTGAGGACACAAAGGGCTTCAGAACAAAAGACTATATCATCAAAAGAAAACTGATGCTATATATTCATGGCATCAGAATCAAGGAAATTTGAAAGGGTGTGGGAAAGATGAACGAGATCAGAAGCACAGCAAGGCTTGTCAGACACATTCTTGCAACAGACAGACAAGCCAGAAACAGTGACACATATTTGTATTTGAAAGTGATTGAATGTCAGGCAGCAGAAATGGGAAAGGACATCAGAAACATTGCCCTTGTTTCCTTCCTTGCGAATTCTTCAAGCTGGGGTTTTGCCCCTTTTGAAACTGTCAGAAGAACAAGGCAAAAAGAACAGCGGAAACACCCTGAACTGGCAGCATGTGCTGAAGTTGAGAAAATGAGAGCTGACAAGGAAGGGGATTTCAGAGAATATGCAAAAAGTTGACAAAACACAATGCAGAAAATGCCTTTACAGACCACACAAAGCAGAGATTCAAATATTCGGATGTTTATATATGTATTTTACAGGACACCGCAGACCATGTGAACCTTCACCAAACTGCACAGCCTTTGTTCCGTACAGCCGGAAACAAAGAAAAATATATGAAAGCAAACTGAAAAAGATATACAAGCAAAACGAACAGAAGGAAGGGGAAAAACATGGCTGAAAAAAGAATGTTTACAAAAAAAATTGTGGACAGTGATGACTTTCTTGATTTGCCCCTTTCTGCACAAGCCTTGTATTTCCATTTGAATATGGAAGCAGATGATGATGGGTTCATAAACAATCCCCGGAAAATTCAAAGGGGTTGCGGTGCTTCTGAAAATGACTTGAATGTGCTGCTTGAAAAAAGGTTTATTCTTGGGTTTGACAATGGGACTGTGGTTGTGAAGCATTGGCGAATGAATAATACATTAAGAAAAGACAGATACAAGCCCACGCAATACATTGAACAGCTGGCAACACTTGAAATCAAAGAAGATGGTTCATACACAGAAAAAGACCAACTGGCAACCAAACGGCAACCAAACGGCAACCATCTGGCAACCCAGTATAGTATAGATAAGAATAGTATAGATAAGGTTAGTATAGGTAAGGAAAGTATAGAGGAAAGCACCGCCACAAATTCACCGCTTAAACACTATGGCACATATAACAATGTTCTTCTTTCAGATGATGACCTTGAAAAGCTAAAAAAAGACCTACCAGACACTTATGAAAAATTGATTGATAGATTGTCAGCTTATATGGAAAGCACAGGAAAAACATATAAAAATCACTTTGTCACAATTAAAAACTGGGCTGCAAAAGATATGGAAGAAAAAAAGACAACAAATCAGTCAAAAAAAGAGCCATCAGGCAGCAATCCTTTTCTTGCTATGGCGAAAAAAGAAGAAATTGTGTAGGGGGGAAAGGATCAGATGACAAGGGAAGAAGCAATCAAAATTCTGGCTGTTTTAACAGCTGCATATCCTCATTCATACAAAAGCATGACTGAAGAAGAAGCGAATGGGGTGGTGATGGTGTGGTCAATTCAATTCGCTGATGTTCCGGCTGACATTGTATTCATGGCGGTCAATAAAGCAATCAGCAGCTGCAAGTTTCCACCATCAATCAGCGAAGTCAAGGAATGCTTGAAATCATTATACTGGGACATTCAGACACTGCTTGTTTCTGAATGCACAAGGGAAGAAATAAGCAAAGAAACCCTTGCCGAATATCAGCGAATATGTGACTTCACCAAACAATTCAAATATGGCAAGCCAGAACCGGACTTGAAGGGCTTGCTGCTTAATACATCAAAACAGTATTTAATAGAACGAAAGGGGAAATTTTAAAATGACAGTTTATAGAGGTGAAATCTATTATATTTTTAAAGGCGAAGCGACAGGAACTGAACAGATGGCTGGTCTACCAGCCATAGTTGTTTCAAATAACATCGGAAATGAACATTCAAACTGCATCGAAGTTGTCTTTTTGACAACAAAAGAAAAGAAGCCCATGCCCACACATGTGAAAATTGCATGTGATGTGCCTTCAACAGCTTTGTGTGAACAGATTGCAAGTGTTTCAAAAGACAGGCTGGGAAACTATATAAGAACATGCACTGATGAAGAAATGAAAGAAATTGACAAGGCTTTGCTGGTTTCTTTGGGGATTGCAGAAAAAGAAGAATCCACTGTTGAATGTGAAAGTCAGAACAAACCATTCACTGTTCCTGTTCCGGCTGAAAGTGTGGTTGATTTGTTGAAACTTGAAACAGAAAGAAACTTATAAAAAAAGATGTATGAATCATTGATTGATAAAATAACAGCATGAAAGGGGATGTGAAAAATGGATGCAAGGGAATTTTTGAATCAGGTCAAAAAGCTGGACAAGGTTATTGAAAATAAGCTGATAGAAAAAGAACAGCTGAAAGCAATTGCAGAAGGAACTACATCTGGCAACACCAGCATCACAATCAATGGAGTGCTACACAGCATGGAAAAGGTTCAAGCAACGGCAAACCCACAAAAGATGGCTGATGCAATCAACAGGTATATTGATATTGAAGCAGAAATTGACCTGCACATCGATGAACTGCTGAAGGTCAAGAAAGATGTTGTCAGTGTCATTGAACAGCTCAAAACGGCAGAATATGACCTTCTACACAAGATATATATTCAGCACATGGAACTGTGGGATGCGGCTGACAAATGTGAAAAGTCATACACATGGGCAAAAGCCACACACAAAAGAGCATTGCAGAATGTTCAAGGGATTCTGGATCAGAGATCGAAAGGCGGTGCCTCTGATGCCGATTAAACCCGAGAACAAAAAAAGATACCCTGCAAACTGGAAAGAAATTCGCAAAGACATTTTGCAACGGGCAAAAAACAAGTGTGAATTTTGTGGAATTGAAAACTATACCACAAGAGAAAACGGCAGCAAGGTTGTATTGACTATTGCACATTTAGACCATACACCCGAAAATTGCAATGCTGATAATTTAAGGGCGTTGTGTCAAAAGTGCCATAATAAATACGATGCAAAGCATAGAGCGGAAACACGAAAGAAAGGCGGTGCGGAGTGATGGCAAGGTATATTGATGCGGAACAGATGAAAATTGAAATAAGGATAGCCATGGCAGAACAGTTGCACAAAGACCCGTTCAATACTATCCCGACACAGCTTGCAGAACTTCTTTGTCAGTTTGCAGATGATACACCCACAGCAGATGTTGTGGAAGTGCGACACGGGGAGTGGATTGAAGGAAAATCACTTGAAAAGTGTTCCATTTGTGGTAAAAAAGGGTTTTCAGATTGGATTTATTGCCCCAAATGTGGTGCAAAAATGGACGGAGGTAAAACAGAATGACTTGTAAGGGAAATTGTTTGAGCTATGATGTCTGTCCATACCACATAGACGAAGAAACAGAAATGACCGTTAATGAGTGCGGTCACTTCAAAAACAAAGCTGACTTTGTGGAAGTTCCTTGTAGGTGTAAGGAATGCAAGCATTGTGAACATTGTTATCCTGCGAAAGCGAAAGGCGAAGAAGCACTTGAAGGATGGTATTGCAACACTTTCCGACGATGGAAAAACCCTGATGATTTTTGCAGTTGCGGAGAACGGAAATAAAAGAACGATTTTAAGGAGTGAGTAGAGCAGGTGAGATACAAAGATGATTTTGAAAAATTAAAAAGAATTGAGGAAATAAATAAAGAGATTTCCGAATTAAAACATGAACTTGCTTGTTTGGAAAATCACTTTAATAACAAGAGGAAGGTTAAAACCACTATCGGCAATAAAGAAAAGAACGGTTGCAAGCCTTTACTTGGATTATTTAATAAGGTTGTGCATCATCCATCTGCGTATTGTGAGTTAAAGCAATGCTATCTGCTTTATGATGATATGAGAGAAAAATCTTGTTATTACAAAGGGTGTAAGCACTTGACTATTCTTGAAGAAAATCAAAAGAAAAAAGGTATTAAAAATAAGCCTATGAAATTCTACGATGTGAAATGCGAAACAATATAAAAAAGAAAGGAATGTAATTTAAAATGAACTATGTAATTGTACACAGATACGAAGAACCTAATTTGAAAAAGTTAAAGAAAAACAAAAATGCTGATTGTTGTAATTGTATGATGGCAGAAAAAACAAGACTTATTGACGGTGGCGAAGGTTATTTATGTCACGCATCCTTGTATGATACAAAAACACTCGCTTGTTTTGTCCAACGAGCAGACCAAATTTCCCGACAAAATCGCAATTCAAAGTATGTTCCCGTCACAAATGTCGGGAAGTAAAGGAGAGATAAGGATGAGTGAAATAAAAGTTAAAAAAATTATCACACATACCTATGAAACATCTGATGGTAGGGAGTTTGATAATAAAAAAGAGGCAATGGAATGGCAAAAGCATTTGTGCAACATTGAAGATATGTGTTTGTTGGATTCTGAATATAAGTCCGCAGATATATTTAGAGATTCGGTAATTTATATTTATGCTAAAACAATCGAACAGGCAAATAGCTTTAATGCTATAACAAACGAGTATTTTGGGTATGGTGCAAAACTACAAAGCACAGGATTCTTTCGTTACGATGAAATTGCTGACGAATATGTGGAAGTTGAAAATGAAATTGAAAAACTTCAAAACATTATAGCCAAACTGAAAGAAGGTGACGAAGAATGCCAGATAACGAGATTATCCCTATTTCGTTAAAACAAGCAAACGAATATGTGACAGAATATCACCGACACCACAAAGTTGTGCGAGGTTGCAAGTTTTGTATAGGGCTTAAAGTTAAAAATCAAATAGTTGGTGTGGCTATATGTGGCAGACCCGTAAGCCGTCATTATGATAATGGAACTACTCTTGAAATAAATAGACTTTGCACCAACGGATATAAAAATGCTTGCAGCAAGTTGTATGGTGCTTGTGTTCGTATTGCTAAAGAAATGGGATATAAAAAGGTTATTACATATATCCTTGAGAGTGAGAATGGGGCAAGCTTAAAAGCAAGTAATTTTATCAATGAGGGCATTGCGGGCGGTAAAATATGGACAGGCTCACGCAACAGGGACAATGGTGTACCAAAAGAAATGAAACAAAGGTGGGTGAAGTATTTATGACAGATAATGAGATTATAAAGGCTTTGGAGTGTTGTTCTACTGATGATGGGTGTGAAACTTGCCCTGCTCACGGAACAGGTTGCGAATTGGAAAAACCTGCCCTTGACCTCATAAACCGCCAAAAGGCAGAGATTGAGAGGTTGGCAAAAGAAAATATAGGTTTGAAATATGATTTACAGGTTGCAAGTGGAGAAAGTTTAACGGCACAATCCGCAGCAATAAAAGAGTTTTGGAATAGAGTGAAAGCGGAGAAATTCACACATAAAAATTTGGGGGAACTTGTGTATGTTGAAGATGGCGACAACCTTGTAAAAGAAATGGAGGGAGATAACAATGTATAAAGCTCCGATTGAGATATGTAGAACTGTTGAGGATATAATTCAAAAAGTCGTTGAAGAAACGGATAATCAAGTCTATGAAGCCGTGTTCAGAGTTGGTGTTAATGTGGAAAAAGAAGAACTTATCAAGGCATTACGATATGACCGAGAACAGTATGCGAAAGGGTATGCTGACGGAATAAAAGAATTTGCCGAGAGGTTGAAAGAACAGGCACACAGATGTGATTTAAGTTTAACTGAAGACGGATATTGGTCTGTAAGTGTATCTGTAATTGAAAACCTTGTAGAAGAAATGACCGACAACACCTTCACAAAGATTGAACACAACTCTCTGTGCGAGACAGAGACTTATAAGAAGGGTGGGTGATTAGATGGCAAAGAAGAAAAATCCGTCAGTATCACTTAAAAAGTCAGATGTTGAACGGATGAAAAAAGAAATAACAAACGATGCCATAAAAAGTTCTTTTGTGTTGTTCTTCACTGTGATGCATGACAAGTGGGGATTCGGTAGAAGAAGACTTTCAAGGCTGTTGAAGCAAGTGACAGAGCTTTCCGAAATGGTTAATGAAACACCGCACTGTGTTACGATGGAGCAGTTAAAGAAGAACCTGAAAGATGAAATGAACATTGAAATTGTTTAAAATGTCCCTGTTGTGACTTTTTTGTCCTTGTTGTGACTTTTTTGTCCATCACTTTCCCCAAAATGTATGATATTATTAAAATATCAAAATATACATTCAAGCACCCGGCAATGATGTCAGGTGCTTTTTTGTTGTTCAGAAAGGGGTGTTGCACGATGGCATTAAATGACCGAGAAAAGCTGTTTGCAATTAAATACTTTGAGTGCAAGGGCAATGCGTATCAAGCAGCACTTGAAGCAGGGTACAAAGAGAAAACAGCGGTTGATGCAAGCCGTTGGATCAACCCAGATGAAGATGAAAACGCAAAAAAACGCAAAAGTAAGTCGAAATTCAAGCCTGAACTGTATGAATGCATAAAGAAAAAGGCGGCTGAAATTGAAAATGCTGCCATTGCAGATGCTAATGAAGTTTTAAAATATTTAAGTTCTGTAATGAGGAAAGAAAGCCTTTCAAGTGTTCTGGCAAGGGATGAAGATGGGGCTGACAGAGTAATTAAAAAAAGACCAGACGAAAAGGAAGCACTGAAAGCTGCTGAACTGCTTGGCAAGGTTCACATGCTATTCACAGAAAAGGTTGAACAGCAGATTGACATGGAATTGAATGTCACTGTTGATTATGGGGAATCTGAATGAATATAAAAATTCAAGCAAACCCCGGCTTCAAAGAAGTGAACAGCAGCAAAAAAAGATACATTGTCATGAAAGGTTCGGCTGGATCGGGAAAGAGTGTTGACACAGCCCAGAATTATATTTTGCGACTGATGCAAGACAAGGGCAGAAACCTTGTGGCATTGCGAAAGTCTGACATCACCAACAGGGACAGCACCTTTGCTGAATTGACTGGTGCTATTTATAGAATGTTTGGGGACAAGGCTGAAGCATATTGGAAGATTAACACTTCACCGCTTCAGCTGACTTGCAAGCACAACGGCAACAAAATCATCTTCAGGGGCATGAATGACGATAAGCAAAGGGAAAAGCTGAAGTCAATCACATTCCAGAAAGGCAAATTGACAGATGTCTGGCTTGAAGAAGCAACAGAATTCACACAAGCTGATGTTGAAATAATAGATGACCGTTTGCGTGGTGAACTTCCAACAGGGCAATTTTATCAGATCAGAATGACCTTCAACCCAGTGAATAAAAATCACTGGATCAAGAAGGTCTTTTTTGATATTCCAGACAATAATGTGCTGACACATCACAGCACATATCTTCAGAACCGCTTCATTGATGAAGCATACCGGGCAAGAATGGAAAGAAGAAAGCTGGTTGACCCTGAAGGCTATCAGATTTATGGTCTGGGCGAATGGGGCGAAATTGGCGGCTTGATTCTGCACAATTGGGAAGTCAAAGAGATTTCACAAAATATGGATGACTATGATGATATTGCAATAGGTCAGGACTTTGGATTCAACCATGCAAATGCCATTCTTCTTCTGGGCATTAAGGATGACAACATATACATTCTTGATGAAGTATATCTTTTTGAAAAGGACACTTCAGAAGTCATTCAAGAAGCAATCAAGCATGCAATTCCCACAAAGAAACAGATGTGGTGTGATAGTGCAGAGCCTGACAGAATAAAAGAATGGTCAAAGGCTGGTTTTCGTGCAAGGGGTGTTGACAAGGGCGGTTCAAAGGGTTCTGTCAATGCTCAAATTGACTGGCTGAAACAAAGGCAAATTTTTGTGAATCCTTGCTGTATTAACACAATCAAAGAAATGCAGCAATGGAAATGGAAAAAAGACGAAAAGACAGGGGAATATCTTGACAGCCCTGTCCCGGTCATGGATGATGCAATGGCTGCCTTGCGTTATGGTGTGGAAGGCTGGCGAAAGCTCACAAAATGGCTGTTATAACAAGCAAACTGGCGAAGCAGCAGCACAGCCCCAGCGGTTTTGTGCAGTGTCAGGGAAACACTGCAATTTTCCCGTTCTCTTTTCTCCTATAACAAAGGTCACAATCGGTGGTCTTCATATGGGGCTGGTTGTACTGCTTTTATATAAGAAATTAAGAGCTGCAAAGGCAGCTTTTTTGCATTAAGGGGTGAAATATTAAATGCTTTCAACTTCAGAAATTAAGCAATTCATCAATGATGATTTTGCTTCAGAGAGAAAAAGACAGGCAAAAGTCGGTCAAAGGTATTATGAAGCTGAACATGACATTCTGAATTATAGAATGTTTTACTACAACGCAGATGGAAAACTTCAGGAAGATAAAATGAGGGCAAACAACAGAATCTGTCATCCATTCTTCACTGAATTGAGTGACCAGCTATCAGCCCACATGCTTTCATTCAAACAGAACCCCATCAGGGCAAAGGAATCTGTTGAAGGATTGCAAGACCAGCTTGACAAATACTTTGATGAAGATTTTTGGGCTGTTATAAGTGAATTGATTGGTGGAGCATATAACAAGGGCTTTGATTATATTTACGGCTATCAGAACAAAGAAAACAGGCTTGCTTTCCAATATGCTGATGGCATGGGTGTTGTTGAAGTCAGAGCCAAAGACACTGATGATGGCTGTGAATATATCATATATTGGTATGTTGACAGGATCGAAAAGGGAAAGAAGCCCATCAAAAGAATTCAAGTGTGGTCTGAAAAAGAAACACATTACTTTGTGCAGTCTGGTGTAAGTGGCAGAATCCAAAAAGATGATTCTGTTGAAATCAACCCCAGACCGCATGTGGTTTATACAGACGAAACAGGCAAGCGGATGGGTCACCCTTTGGGGTATATTCCTTTTTGGCGGCTTGATAACAACAGGAAACAATTCAGCGGCTTGAAACCCATCAAGGGCTTGATTGATGACTATGACTTGATGCAGTGCGGACTGTCAAACAATCTGACAGACTTTGACACACCGCTTCATGTTGTCAAAGGATTTCAGGGGGACAACCTTGATGAACTTCAGAAGAACCTTAAAACAAAGAAAATTGTCGGTGTTGATGCTGAAGGTGATGTGGAAGTCAAAACTGTTGATGTTCCTTATCAGGCAAGACAGGCAAAAGCAGCTGACGATGAAAGAAATATATATAAATTCGGCATGGGCTTGAACACATACGGCTTGAAAGACATGGCTGCAACAACAAATCTGGGCATTCAGTCGGCATATACACTGTTGAACATGAAGGCTGACAACATGCAGAAACGATTGAACCCGGTGCTGAAAGATATTGTCAAGGTGGTTCTGGCAGAAATAAACCAGCAGAACGGCACAGACTATCAGCTTTCTGATGTGTTCTTTGATTTCACAAGGGATCCCATTGTCAACGAAACAGAAAACATTTCAAATGAAAAGGTGAAGGCAGAAATCAAACAGATTGAGGTCAACACCATTCTGAATGTGGCTGCAAATGTAGGTGATGAACAGACATTGAAAGCAATTTGTGATGTTATGGACTGGGATTTTGAAGGCTTGCAAGATCAGATTGAAAAGCTGAATGAAGAACAAGACACAGCGGATGCAAAAGATGCACTGGAAAATGTGCCTGTTGAATAAAAAGTCAGGTGATGTGCTATGAATAAACGGCAGAAAATTGTTCAGCAGCAGTTCCTTGACAATGAAGAAGCGGTCATCAAGCGGTTAAAGCAATCTTATAGCACTTCTTTGAGAGACATCAACAAAAAAGCCCAGAAACTGCACGAAGAAATAGAATCCCTTGCTGCTGTGTATGATGACATTGAAGACGAAGCTGAAAAGGCTGTTTTGAAATCAAGAATTCAGTCTAAAGTCTATCAAAAACAATATCAAGAATCATTGCAAAAGCAAGTGGGGGACATTTTAGGCAAAATGCACCGGGAAGAATTCAAGACTGTTTCTGCATACCTTGATAAATGTTATGAAGATGGTTTTGTTGGCACAATGTATGACCTTCAAGGGCAAAGCATTCCCCTTTGTTTTCCTTTGGATCAAGAAGCAATGGTCAGAGCGGTGCAGCTTGATTCAAAAATCAGTCAAGGGTTATATTCCAGACTGGGTGAAGATGTTGCTGTTTTGAAGAAGAAAATCACAGCACAAGTCAGCCGGGGCATTGCAACTGGCATGACATTCAATCAAGTGGCACAGCAGCTTTCAGCACATACCAGAATCGGCTTCAATAATGCGGTCAGAATCGCACGAACTGAAGGGCATAGAATACAATGTCAGTCTGGCATGGATGCTTGCTACAAGGCAAAAGAAAAGGGTGCTGATGTGGTCAAGCAGTGGGATTCAACACTTGATGGCAGCACCAGAGAATCACACATTCAAGTTGATGGCGAAATCAGGGAACTGGATGAAAAATTCAGCAATGGGCTGATGTTCCCCGGTGACCCTTCAGGCGGTGCTGCTGAAGTTGTAAACTGCCGCTGTGCTTTGCTTCAAAGGGCAAGTTGTGCTGTGGCTGGTTCTTTCACCAAAATGAACAATTTCACAAAGCAGCTTGAAACCTTTGAAAGCCCTGAAAAGTATTCTGAATTCAAGGAAGCCTTCTTTTCAAAGGAAAACAAAAAATACATGAATTATGTTCGGGACATGGAAGAAAAGTATGGCACAACAGACTTTGAAAAGGTTCTGGGGATGATGAATGATAGAGAATACCAGCATTATTCAGGACTGTTGGGCAAGAATCCAATATATAACAAAAAGGCATTGACAAATTCAGGGAATAGTGGTAAAATGTCTGTGAAAAATAGCACATCGCAGTCAACCTTAATTGGTGGGGTTGATGTGACTATAAATGAAAAAATATATAATTTTGGTGACGGAACAGCGAAGGGCATTATGAAAACATGTGATGCTGTTGTATATACAACTAAAGATGGCACAAATTTTGTATTCCCAAAAGTATATGATAAATCAATGCAGACAATGACCCCTGAACAGGCAATTGCCGCATGGCAAAGAGTTCCTGAAAACATTCGCAAGAAAGCACAAAAAACGATTGAATTTGTAGATTATTACAACCCACAAGATGCATATTGGAAAAAAGTATATAAAAACTTTCCAAACTCATATGCAACAGGCGGTGACACAATCACCTTCTACCGATACGAAATACCGCACAATGATGTTTATATCACACGCACTTATTGTCACGAAGCCGGGCATTATATTGACACACAGCTTGCAACGAGTGCAAATCGTTATTCAGAAGAAGCCTTGTGGACAAAAGCGATGGCAGACGATTTGACATTGACACAAAAGAAATCCTGCACAACATATGGTGAGAATTCACCAGTGGAAGATTTTGCTGAAAGCATTGCTGAATTTGTTAATGATGAAGCTACTTTCACAACAAGCTTTCCAAATCGTGCGGCACTTATTAAAGGCATTCTTTAAAAAGGGGGGCATTTTATGGCAACGTATAAAAAAGTGAATGAACCCACACCAAATGGGGGGGCTTATTCAGAAATTTATTATTTTGATGCAGATGGAAAGCCAGTTGATGAAAACGATGCTGCCCGGTTTGTAATTAGAGAGTGCAAAGAAAATGGTGAACTGATATGTGAGACATGGGGGTTTGCACCAGAAAAAGAATAAAAAGCAACCATTGAAGGAATTTTGATGGGTGCTTTTTTTATGCAATCAAAGGACTGGATCATACCAGTCCTTTTTTATTTGATGAAAGGATGTGAAAAAATGGCACATACAAACAAAATTCTTGACACAGACAAGCATTTTATGATTGACCCTGCCACAAGGAAAATCAAAAACATGACCCCAACAAAGAATGCTGTCATGCAGTATGACCATAAATCAGAGCGGTTCAGATTCAGTCTTCCCAGAATGGTTGAAGGTCATGACATGATGGAATGCAACCGGGTTGAAGTGCATTATATCAACATTGACAAAAACACAAACAAAACAAAAGGAGTGTATGAAGTCGATGACATGAAATTTGACCCAGAGGATGAAAACAGGCTTGTGTTTTCTTGGCTTATAACGCAGAAAGCAACACAAAGAGAAGGCAGCCTTTCTTTCCTGATTCGCTTTGCTTGTATTGCAAATGATGGGGTGGTTAATTATGTATGGAACACCGCAGTCTTTTCAAATATTTTAGTTTCACCGGGATTTTATAATTCACCCGATATTGTCAAACAGTATGCAGATGTATTGGAGCAATGGAAAAAAGAATTGATGAAGCCCGGAACTGGCGGCAATGTGACGATTGACCCCACCCTTAAAACAGAAGGGGCGGCTGCTGATGCAAAGGCTGTGGGGGATATGTTTGGGGATGTTGAAGCAGCCCTTGACCATATTATTGCCCAGCAAGAAGAAATCCTTGCCCTTCAGAATCATTATATTCATGTTGGGTCAGACGAAATTGAAAACCCTGTGCTTCCTGATGACGGAAAAGAAGATGGGGTTGGTGACCTTGTAGACCCGAACCCAGATGATGGCGGTTTTGATTATTAAAAAAGGGGGCAATCACATGAATTTGGCTGAAAAAATGAAGAATATGTCCAACAACAATGCAAATATAGCTGAAAATGTTCCGAAGGTGTTTGAATCTGGTCAAAGTGTCGGTTATGGTAACGGACATGAAAATGGTTATCAGCAAGGTTATGTCGACGGTGAAGAGTGGGGTTTTGGCAGTGGTTGGATGGACAACGAAACTATGGTTGTCAACGAGCTTGAAGAACCGGTGCAGAAAGTAAAGGAATATGTTCCAGATAGTATAGAGCCAAACAGAGACAGCGTTGCGATGATTCGATATATTGATGAGAATATTCCCCTTGTGCACGAAAGCGGACAAAAGTCCGAATATGATATGTTTTGGGATACGTTGCAAGAGAACGGAGAACGTAGGTCTTATTTCTATGCTTTCTTTTCGAGTGGATTAAATTGGACAGATGACATTTATAATCCTAAATACCCTATTGTTTGCGGAAATAGTAGTACTTATGATGCCTATAGAATTTTTGGAGGTAACAAAAAAATTACAGATATAAAAGTTCCGATTATTCTGAATGGCTCACAATTCTACGAAACGTTCCAAAATGCAGAACACACTAAAAGAATTCCATCTGTCACACTTAATAATGTAACTACTATAATAAGACCTTTTAGTGGATGTTATGACCTTGAAGATTTGACTATACTTGGAGAAATTGCGGCAAATGGTTTTGATACGCACCAATCATTCGTGCTTAACAAGAAAAGCATAATAAGTATTATAAATGCATTGTCGGACACAACATCAGGGTTGACTGTAACATTTAATAGAAAAGCAGTGAATAATGCTTTTGGTATTGATGTTGATGATGAAAGCACATATCCTGAGGGTTCAGAGTATTACACTTTAAGACATTCAAAAGATAATTGGACATTCAGTTATATGAATGCATAATAGGAGGATTTTATATGAGAAAAATGACAACTTTATATGCGGATGAGGGAATGATTCTGACAGATGGTGAGCATTACGGCACAACGGTTTCACTTGCAGAAGGTGAGAGTGGTGATAGCTATACCGAAATCACCATTGAGGAATACGAAGCAAAGATCAGAGAAGAAGAAACAGAATAAAAAGCATCCTGAAAAGGGTGCTTTTTTTATGTCCAAAATGCTGAAGACATTTAAAAGCTGCACAAATTGCCTTTGATGCTGGGCATTTAAAAGAGCATCTTGCCAGTGGCGAAACCACATATAAAAACAACGGCAAAGAAAGGAACTTGATATGGAATTTTTAAAAGCAATTCTTGGTGATGAACTGTTCAAACAGCTTGAAGCCAAAATCAACGAACACAACGGCAACGAAGCAAACAAAGAAAATCAGGTCAAAATCGGCAATCTTGGGGGCGGTGAATATGTTTCAAAGGGCAAGCACGATTCAGAGCTTGAAAAGCTGAATACATTGCTTTCCGGCAAAGACACCGAACTGGAAACAGCAAATAATTTGATTGCAGAACTGAAGAAAAGCACAAAGGGCAATGAGGATTTGCAGGGCAAAATCACAGGCTATGAATCGCAAGTGACACAGCTTCAGCAACAGTTGCAAGAAGAAAGAATCAAATATGCTTTGAAGTTTGCTTTGCAGTCAGAAAAAGCGGTTGATGTTGATTATATGACATTCAAAATCAAAGAAAAGCTTGCAGAACAGGGCAAAACTTTAGAAATTGATGAAAATGACCAAATCAAGGGCTGGGATGACTTGCTTTCAGGAATGAAAACACAGTTCCCGGCACAATTTGAAACAAAAACACAAAAGCAGATTGATGAAAACATTCTGCCAATCGGTGATGACAGGAAAACAGAACCTGAATCACTTGCTGATGCAATAAAAGCATCTTATGAAAACAATTAAAAAAGAAAAGGAAAGGTGAGAAATTATGGCAATTACACTTAATCAGATGCGTGAAGGCATGATAGACAAAGTAAAAGCAGGGGTTATTGATGTATTCTTACAGGAATCAGAAGTTCTTCAGGAACTTCCTTTTGATGATGCAATTTCTGCTGCTGGCGGCAGCACACTTGTTTATGGATATGTTCAGGAAAAGCTTCCGGCACAGACTGCATTCAGAGCATTGAACACCGAATACACACCCAACGAAGCACAGGTTGAAAAGAAATCTGTTGAACTGAAGATTTTTGGCGGTTCTTTCAACATTGATCGTGTATTGAAACAGGCAGAAGGAATGTTCAACAATGTGGCATTCCAGATGAAAGAAAAAATCAAGGCGGCTGTTGCATTGTTCCATGATTCAATGATCAATGGTGATGCTGCCGTTGAAGCAAATGGTTTTGATGGTCTTGATAAGTTCCTTGTAGGTCAGAAAACTGAATACAACACAGACAGTTTCATTGACCTTTCAACAAAATCAGCACTTGAAGAAAATGCTGCTGAATTTTATGAAAAGTTAAAGAAGCTTATTTCAGCGACAAGTGCTGATGCAATCATGGTCAATGAGGACATGAAGCTGAAGATTGAATCTGTTGCTGCTTATCTTGGTTATAAGACAGAAACTGAAGAAGCTTTTGGCAAATCATACACAAAGATTGGCAATGTTCGTATTATGGAACTTGGCAACAAGATTTCTGTTGATGGTGAGACGGTAACAGAAGAACCTGTCATTGCAGTCAAAGAAAGAACTGTTGCTGGTTCAGCCGTTAGTGGCATCACAGACATTTACAGTGTTCACTTTGGTGTTGAAGATGGTTTTCATGGTGTTACTTTAACAGGTGACAACGGCATCACACAGTATCTTCCTGATTTCAACCAGCCCGGAGCAGTAAAAACAGGTGAAGTTGAAATGGTGGCTTGCGTTGCTTTAAAGAAGACAAAATCAGCTGGTGTTCTTCGTAACATTAAAATTCAGTAATTTGAAAGGTGGCAAACATTATGGCGGCAGAAACTAAAAATGCAATCGAAAAGGCGGCAGAAACTAAAAAGACAGAAAGAATTTACATTGTTGAATCACCTGTAAAGGATTTCTGTGGTGTTGGTGCGGCTGGCGTTCATTTTGCTTATGGCAAAGCTGAAGTTCATGAAGGCTGGGTTCTTGACTGGTTCAAAGAACATGGCTATAAAGTAACAGCTAAAACAGAATAAAAAGGGGGTGTTCCCTGATGATTATTTCTGTTGAAAAAGCAAAAGAAATATTGACAGATTTCAAGGGATGGTCTGATGAACGCATTTCAAGAAAGCTGAAGGCTATTGAACAGACGATCAGAGCCTACACAAACAACAATTTTCAAATAAGAGCAGAGCGAAAAACCGCTGACATTGTTGGCGGTTTTTTTGCTGTTGAAGGCACAGTTCCCTTCAGGGTTGGTGATACTGTTCAAGTCAGTGAATCAGGCAAAAATGAAGGGCTTTATTCTGTTTCAGAAGTCAATGCTTCAACATTTGCTGTTGTTGAAGCAACAAAAGATGAAGAAGCTGTTCTTGTCACACTGGTGAAATACCCTGATGATGTTGTTGAATGTGCGTTGAATTTGCTTGAATGGGAATTCAACAACCGGGCAAAGGTTGGCATCCAGTCAGAAACACTGTCAAGACATTCTGTGACCTATTTTGCACAGGATGCAAACAATCAGGTCATGGGCTATCCGGCAAGCCTTCTGGGGTGCTTAAAGGCATATAGAAAGGCAAGGTGTTGAACATGGCGAAGATTGGCGGCAATATTCTTGGAGTGGTTCAGACAAAATCAGCAGAAGGGAAAAATGCCATCGGTGAAGCTGAAATCACTTGGGCTGATTCCTTCAGTCAGATTGGCTGGCTGGGTCTTCAGAATGGTGACAGCAAAAGAGCAACATTCAATGCAAAGCTTGAAGAATCCACACATGTTTTTTTGTGTGACTATCATTCAGGCATCTATGCCCTTGCGGATCAGGACACAAGAATGATTATAAAGGGCAGCATGTATGATGTTTTGCTGATTGACAACCCCGATGAAATGAATGAACAGCTTGAAATCTATTTGCGGAAAATTGGTGGTCAAAATGGCTGATGTAAAGTTTGAAGATTACACCATTGAAGTGAAGGGTGCAATTGATGACAAAATCAATGCTGTGCTTGAAGAATGTGCTGGTGAACTTGAATCACAAGTCAAACGGAATTCAAGGGTTAAGACCAGCAAAACAAAGAACAGCTTCCAGCACAAGGTTGAAGACAGCACCCACACTGCATATATCGGCTCAAGTGATGAAAATGCCATTTGGGAAGAATTCGGCACAGGCGAACATGCACTGAAAGGCAACGGCAGAAAGGGCGGCTGGTCATATAAAGATGAAAAAGGTGATGGGCATCACACTTTTGGAAAGAAGCCTTCAAGGGCTTTCTGGAACGCATATGTCAGCTTGAAATCAAAGATAATTAACCACATCCAAAATTCATTGAAAGGGTTGTAAAAGTATGGCTTTAAAGTTCATATCAGATCAGATGGCAGCCCTTGGGGTTCTGTATGAATTTGGGGAATGGACATCTGGTGTAAAATATCCGTATTTTGTAGGGGAAATCACTGAAGAACCCACAACAACAGAAGACGGACTTGAAGAATCAACATTGATTCTGACAGGCTTCAACCGGGGGAAATATATTGACCTTGAAACTGTAAAAAACAAAATCAAACAGCACTTCAACCCCATTTGCGGATTGTGTGCAGCAACAGACAGCGGTTCAATCGTTGTCTTTTTTGATGGGTCTTTTTATATTCCCACAGGTGAAGCGGATTTGAAGAAAATTCAAATCAACTTAAAAATTAAACAATGGAAAGGGGCTGTATAAATGAATACAGGTAAACACGGAGTGACCGCAACCACACCTGAAAACATTCTTTTCGGTGCTGGAACATATCACAAGGGGCTGAAATGGAACACCAGTGAAAAGAAATGGGAAGGCACTTGTGTTGGTGCAACTTCAGGCGGTGGCAAGCTGTCCATTGCTGGTGAATATGTTGACATTGAACTTGATGGGGCTTTGGTGCTTGTGAAGGGCTTGACTGTAAAGCAGGGTGGCACAGCATCAATGGAAGTGAATCTTGCTGAACTGACAGGGGACAACATCAAAATGGCAACAAACTTCAAGGAAGGTGAAAGTGATGCAGAGGGTTATTCAATGTATGTTGACAAACCAAACATTGAAGAAGGTGACTACATTGACAACTTTGCATTTGTAGGCAAGACCGCAAACGGCAAAAAGGACATTGTTGTCATCTTTGAATCTGCACTTTGCAAATCCGCTTTTGAACTTGAAGGCAAGGGCAAAACAAACAGTGTTCTGAAGCTGACACTTGATGCATACGCAGAAAACGATGGTGACCTTGACACACTTCCTGTCAAGATTTACTATCCCACAGTTGCCACTGTATAAAGGGGGCTAAAACATGAAGGTCAAAGTTTTAATTCCCTTCAATGACAAGCACACAGGAAAGAAATACAAAAAGGGTGATGTGTTTGATGCGACTGCAAACCGCATCAATGAAATCCTTGAAAAAGGCAAATATGTTCAGTTGGTTGAGGAAGAAAAAACACCCACAACCGACAAAAAAGAAAAATAAAAAGGAGCATTTGAACAATGAAAGAAACATTTGAAAAAAACCCAACAATTAAACAGGAAACCGAACCCACAGAAGCAACAACTGAACTGGTGCAGACTGAAAAGCCATACACTTTCAGAAAGTTGTCTGCTGAAGATGTGTTCCCCATGTTCACTATTATCAGCAAAATTGGAATAAAAGACTTCAGACACTTTTTTGAAAGTGAAGAATTTGCAAATGTCCGGGCGGCATTTGCCGGGAAGGCAGATGAAGCGGCAGTCACAAATCTTGGAATCTCAATCTGTTTGGAACTTGCAAGTGTTATTTTGAGCAATCTTAAAAAATGTGAAAATGACATTTTCACACTGCTTTCAAGCACTTCGAATCTTTCAGAAGAAGATGTCAGAGGTCTTGACCTTGCAACCTTTGCTGAAATGGTCATTGACTTTGTGAAGAAGCCTGAATTTGCGGATTTTATCAAGGTTGTTTCAAAGTTGTTCAAATAGGTGACTTTCAATTCATGGATTTGCTGTCCCAAAGATATGCAAATCCATGTTTTTTTATGAATGGAATGATCCAGTCAGGCAGATTCAGTGAATTTGTTGATGACTTTTGCAAGACAACAAAAGAAGAAAGGGAACTTCAACGAGATTGGGAGTATTTCTTGCACAAAGTCTGGAAAGGTTCTTTTGCTGAATTCAGGAAGGAAATTGAAGACAACAAAAACAATCAAAATCTGTCTGAAAGAACCATTGAAACAACCATTCAACATTCAAAAAGTATTTTGGATAATTTCAACCCAGAAAAAGGGGGGTGAAGCATAAATGGATTTATTCAAACTACTTGGCACTATTGCTATTGACAATGCAGATGCAAACAAAGCACTTGATGACACCAGTCAAAAAGGTGAAAAAACGCAAAGTAAACTGTCAAAGGCATTTTCAACAGTCGGCAAAGGTGCGGCTGTTGTCGGCAAAGCAGTTGGAACTGGTCTGGCTGCTGGCGGTGCAGCAATGGGTGCATTGACTGTCAAAGCAATGAATTTGGGCGGTGAACTTGAACAGAACATGGGCGGTTCAGAAGCCGTTTTCAAAGACTATGCTGGAAAGATGCAAGAAACGGCAAAAACAGCCTTTTCAAATATGGGACTTTCCACTTCTGACTTCCTTGCAACGGCAAACAAGATGGGTGCTTTGTTTCAGGGTGCTGGCTTCAGCATTGCTGAATCTTCTGATCTATCTGCTTCTGCAATGCAAAGGGCGGCTGATGTTGCTTCAATTATGGGTCTTGATACATCAGCGGCAATGGAAGCCATCGCTGGTGCAGCAAAAGGAAACTTCACAATGATGGACAATTTAGGTGTTGCAATGAATGACACCACACTGAATGCTTATGCACTTGAAAAAGGAATAAACAAAACAACAGCAGAAATGACCAATCAAGAAAAAATTGGTCTTGCAATGGAATTGTTTATGGATAAAACCGCTTATGCGGCCGGGAACTATGCAAAGGAAAATGAAACCCTTGCAGGGTCACTTGGAACTGCAAAAGCAGCCTTGACAAACTTCCTTGATGGTTCTGGTGATGTTAACAGTCTTGTTTCTTCGTTTTCAAATCTTGCAAGTGTTGTGGTGAAAAGTCTGACAGAGATTGCACCACGATTGACACAGGGCATTTCTGACTTGGTTCAACAGGTTGCACCTATGATTGCACCTTTATTGAACACACTTTTGCCAGTTTTGGTTGATGGTGCTGTCGCATTGGTCAATGGTCTTGTTGCAGCATTGCCGGGCATTTTGTCAGCATTGATGAATGTGCTTCCGGCTTTGATTGATGGTGTCATGAGCATTGTTGATGCACTGATTGGGGCATTGCCGGGCATTCTTCAGACACTTTTTGCAGCATTGCCAACACTGATTCCACAGTTGATTGATGCAGTTGTCAGCATGATAATGATGCTTGTTGAAATGCTTCCACAAATTATTCAGC
>JAEIGA010004679.1_pt1 | contig 21137 bp, 26 predicted proteins | sample 9270691 | NCBI WGS metagenome assembly JAEIGA01 (sample SAMN17057246, study PRJNA624740) | gut metagenome | biome: biome; isolation source: fecal sample | host: Bos grunniens | place: China: Xizang | collected 2019 | reverse complement strand
TTTATTTCAATGTCCAAACCATTTGTTGCTCAAGCTGACTTTTTAGCTGATTGGAAGGAGAATGGTGAAGGTGTTGCAATTTGTCAAAGTTGCAATAACTGTTATTCTAAAAAAACTAGTACTTGCTTTAAATACATTTAATTTATCAAAAGAATTATATTGGTTAAATTATATAATTAATATATATCAAAAAAATTTTAAAAAAAGAGGTATGATATTATAAACATAAATAGAAAAAAATCATTGATTCGGTCTAATGAGCTTGATAGAATAGCCATTGAAGATATGAAACATACATCAAAGGTTAGACTGGGATTTAGTGATTTTTCTATAAATCTATACGAAAATACTAAGAATAAAATTTTAACAGAACTAAATGCGACAGAACAAGATTGGAACAATCCAAAATGGCAATTAAAAAATCGTATTAGTTCTGTTGATGAAATTTCAAGGTATGTAAATCTTACACAAGAAGAATATGATGATATTGAAAGGGTAAGCAAAGAGTATAGATTTGCAATAACTCCCTATTATTTCTCATTAATTGATTTTGATAATCCAAATTGCCCAATAAAAATGCAATCTTTTCCAAATATTAAAGAATTGTGCGAAGGGGGACAATTAGATCCAATGAATGAAGAGCAATCAAATCCCTCAGGAAGAATCACTAGAAGATATCCTAATAAGTTAATCATCAATGTTACTAATGCTTGCCCTATGTACTGTAGGCATTGTCAACGTCGCAGATTAATAGGTAATTTTGATAAGCATATATCTAAAGAAGGCATTGATGAATCAATAGAATTCATCGAAAATAATGAAACAATCAGAGAAGTATTGGTCACTGGTGGAGATGCATTATTATTAAGCAATAACCAATTGGAAAAAATATTTTACAGATTATCTCAGATAAGTCATGTTGATGTGATAAGGATTGGTACAAGAGTAATCCCAACACTTCCATTTAGAATAGATGAGGAATTAGCAGTTTTGCTTAGAAAATACAAAGTGCAGGTTTCAACACAGTTCAATCATGCTTGTGAGATTACACCGGAGGCTGTTAGGGCAATTGACATGTTAGTTGATCATGGAATACTGGTTAGGAATCAGATGGTGTTATTGCATAATGTTAATGATGATAAATATTGTGTCCAAAAAACTAATGAGGAATTGCAAAAATATCGTGTAATTCCATATTATATGTTCCATCCAAAAGAGATTAAAGGCACTAATCACTTTCAAGTTAGTATTGATAAAGGCCTAGAAATCATGAAACATTTGGAAGGCAGAACAAGCGGCATGTGTAAACCGACATATGTATATAATTCCCCTGGAGGACTTGGTAAAATACCTTTGGTGCCGATACAAAATATCGAGCATGAAAAAGAGGGTTACAAATTCACAACATGGGAAAATAAAACATTTGTCAAAAAATTTTAAAGATAAATGATTTTTTCGAATTTTAATGTTAACTACTATTTTATAATATGAGTCTTCAATAGCTAGGCTCGATAAGGTTATGATTTAATCAGAGGCTATTTACGTTTTTTCTTTGGAGCTGGAAGTTCTTTATACATTGCTTCCAAAAGTTCTCTTAAAAACTCTTTATTTTCCACATCATCCACAAGTAGCATTTCCTTTGCACCTTCATACGGTAATTCCATATGTGCATCAGGCATCATAGAAATTGCTGCTTTAACGGGCTTTACAAGAAAACGGTCATCGTAGATACCTCCAATAATCTTGCCATGATAATAGATGATATATTCTCCCATCATTGCCCTGTATGATATATCATCTAACTCTGATAACTGCTCCAGTATATATTCCAGATAATTTTTACTTGATGCCATTTTCCCTTCTCCTTATTAAATATTTTTTTTAATTTAATGTATTTTTGATATTGTTATTCACTATTTAAATATAATGTTTTTAATATTATTAAATATGGCAAAAAATGATAGAAGTGGCGTAAATCCATTTACTGGAAAAAAACATTTTGACATTGTTAATGACGATCAGTTTCTTGAGCAATCTTATAGGGAGTATTATGCTACGGTTAATAAATCCCAACTATTGGACAATACTCCTCAAGGTCAAATTGTTAGAAATGTTGCTGTTAATCTAATTAATGCCGTCCAAGGATATTTGAGTAAAATTGGAAGGCTTGATTATATCCAGGATTATTATGATTGGGATGTTCATTTAGTTGCAAGTGATACAATAAACGCTTTTTGCATGCCTGGTGGTAAGATTATAATGTTTTCAGGCATTCTTTCAGTTGCAAATACTGAAGAAAAGATTGCATTTATTTTAGGTCACGAAATGGCTCATGCACTATTGGATCACTCCAGAACAAGAGCTAGTGCTCAAACTGCTCAAAATGCCATCACATCTGCTGCTTGGATTGGCAGTTATGCAATGGACCTTTTTGGTTTGGGAGCAATCGGTTCATTAACTAGGGCTGCAACTAATGCTGCTAGTGTAGGTTCCCAATTCTTCTTATTAAATCCTTGGGGAAGAGACCAGGAGCTTGAAGCGGACAGGTTAGGTATGATGATAATTCATTGGGCTGGATATGATATTAGACATATTCCGGCATTTTGGGAATCCATGTCTGCAAAAAACTCTAATGAAAACGATTTCTTTTCAACTCACCCCTCTGATTCTAAAAGGATTGCTGCAATGAATCAATTAATCGTTGAAATTGAAAATGATCCAGATTTCAGCTCAAAGCTGGTAATTGGCGATAACTCAAACAACTCTAATGCAGCCGCTTCTAGTGAAGTGATTTATTGTACAAATTGTGGCGCTCAAATCGATGCGGATTCTAAATTCTGTACAAATTGCGGTACAAAACTTTAAATACAATTATTTGAGGGTTATATTAAAGGTCATGTCTATTAAATGACCTTGAATACTTTTTTTATTTTGCTTTTTTTTCGATAGCTTTTTTAGATGAAAAACTATATATACTATCAAGTTAATAATATATTGTGTATAAGTTACTATTAAATTAGTAGTAAATAACTTATAACTCAATTTCAGGATGTGAAAAAACATGGATAAGTTACCTCAAAACCAGGATTTAGATTTGATATTTTTGATTGACAGAAGTGGCTCAATGTATGGCTCTGAAGATGATACAATTGGTGGATTCAACTCATTTATTGAAAAAGAAAGACAAAAAGAGTTTAACACTAATGTAACAACTGTCTTATTTGACCATGAGTATGAAATGTTATATAAAAGAAAGTCTATAAATGATGTAAATTTATTAACTCGTGAAGAGTATTATGTTAGGGGATCAACTGCTCTTTTAGATGCAATTGGAAAAACAATAACTTCTCTTGATAAGGAAATCGATAACAAAGTTTTGTTTGTTATAATGACTGATGGTATGGAAAACTCTTCTATTGAATTTTCTAAAGCTCAAATCAGCAATATGATTAATAATCATGCTTGGGAATTTATTTTCATCGGTGCAGACATTGATTCATATACAGAAGCAGGCCACATTGGAATTAGAAAATCCCGTGTAGCTAATTATGAAAAATCAGAGAGGGGTATTGGAAGAGCCTTCAAATCAGTGGAAAATGCCACAATGTGTATGAGGGAGAATATTGATTTGGATGACTCCGATTGGAGTAGGGAATTGGATGAATATGATTAGATTTCATATTCACTTTCATCTTTCATACCTAAGCTTTTGAATGCTCGTTTCCGCCTCATGCAACTTTCACAAACACCGCACTGCTTTTCACTGCCTTTATAGCAGGAATAGCTTAATTCAATTGGAGCACCAATATTCAAACCCAATTTCACTATTTCCTCTTTATTTAACTCAATTAATGGTGCTTCAATTTTAATATTGTCTGGTGATCCTACGCTAATTAGTTCATTGAATGTTTCTAAAAATTCTTTGGAATTGTCTGGGAAAGTTGCAGCTTCTTCCGCATCCCATCCAACAATAATCTTTTCAGCTTCAATGCTTTCAGCATACGAAACGGCAATTGAAGTGAAAACCATATTTCTTGCAGGAACCCAAACGCTGCTGGCACTTTCTGTACTTTTTTCTAGATTGTCCAAATCGCTTTCTGAAAGTTCTGGAATGTCTTCATCTGTATTTAAACTAGAATTGCTAATTTTTGCTAACCATGGGAGGTCAATTACTTCATGAGCCCATCCCATTTTACTGCAAATCTCTTTTGCAGCCCGTAATTCTCTTTTAAACGCTTTTTGACCATAATCAAATGTTATTGCATGGATTTCGAAGTCATCTTTAAAAACGCTTGTTGCAACAGTGCAATCAAGACCGCCGGATAATACTGAAATTGCTTTTTTCATTCAATCAACTCTTTTACTTTTCTCAAAGCAAGTCCGCTATCTTCGGCAATTCTTTTCAAATCCTCATATTCAGGTCTTTTTGAGATTATCTCTCCGTTGACATAGCCGATTTTATATGTTATTGTGTAATTTTTACCGTTTATTTCAATAGTTTTTTTCTCAAATTCTCTTTTTGCAATGCCTCTGTGAATATTTGGAATGATTCTTATGCCTAAACTTCCAGTTTCTTTAAAAATAGCATCGACTAGTTCTTCCCGATGTTCTCTTCGACAAACAACCTTTAAAAGACTGCCTTGTCTATTCTTTTTCATGATTATTGGAGTAATTGAAACGTCGGATGCTCCTTTACCGAGTAGTTTGTCAAATAGATATCCGATTTCTTCACCGGTTAAGTGGTCAATATTTGTTTCGATAACATCTATTTTATCGCTTTCACAAATATCCTCACTTTCAATTATTCTTAATACATTTGGATGGTCAAAATCTTTTTTTCCAGCCCCATATCCTACTTTTTTAGGTTTTATTTGTGGAATATATTCTTTTATTTCATCACAGATTTCCATATAGATTGCTGAACCGGTTGGTGTTGCAAGTTCGCTGTTAACAGGCCCACCAAATAGTTTAGCTTCATTTAAAATTTCTACAACTGCAGGAACTGGAACTGCTAATGTTCCATGAGATGTTTTAACTGTTCCTCCTCCGACAGCTATCGGAAGACCTATTACTTTTTGAGCATCAAAATTCAAACTATAATAAGCATAAACAGAACCGATCACATCAGCAACAGCATCACTGGCTCCAACTTCATGAAAGTGTATTGTTTCAAGGTTCTTTCCATGTACTTTACTTTCGGCTTTGCCAATTCTTTCAAATACTTTAATTGAAGTTTTTTTAACATTTTCATCCAAATCTAAACTGTTAATTTTTTCAATAAATTCTGGATAATTAATAAATGCTTTGTGTTCCATCATTTCAACATTGCAAAATGTCGATTCAATTCCGTGTTTATTTATTTTTTCGAAACTGACTTTCACGCCTCCAAAATCTTTGGCGGATTTTTCCATAACCTGTTTTAATTTGTCTGCATTGGCCCCTAAATCAACAAATGCACCTATTAACATATTTCCTGAAATTCCACTTCCTTGTGGGTCAATAATAATTGTCATAATGATAATTCCTTTTCAATGTTATAATATAAATTTAAATTAAATAATTTATATATTTATTAGTAAAGCAACATGAATTTGATATCATCAAAAATGGATTATGGGTTGTAAATATGGAAGATGATAGTTACTTTGAAGATGAGGAATTCTCCCCGATTAGGTCAATTTTAGGACTTTTGACATTTTCAACAATATTGCCAATCAAAGTATACACTTCAATTGAATATATGACTAAGTTAACTTGGTGTTGGCCGTTCCTACATTTATTTATTGGTATTCTTGCGGCTATTTGCGGTTATATCTCATTAGAATATCTGCATTTAAATTCATTTTTTACTGCAGCTATCGTTTATGCATTTTTAATGTTAATTACTGGTTATAATCACCTTGATGGTGTAATGGACATGGCTGATGGGGTCATGGTTCATGGAGAACCTGAACGCAAAATCAAGATAATGAAAGATCCTTCTGTAGGTGCTGGGGGTGTTGCAACTTTATTTTTAGTAGCGAGCCTTACTATTGCAGGGATATATAACATTTTAGATTATAATTTCGTGGTTGGTATTGTTATCTGTGAAATGGCAGCAAAAACTTCTCTTATAACTACAGCATTACTGTCTATACCTTTAACTCCAGGAATTGGAAGTTATTTCATTCGTGAAACCAATATTGCTAATTTTTTCGCTTCAACCATAATTGTTGCCTGTATAGCGGGCCTATTAGGTGGTGTGGTGGGAATTTTTGGAGTTGCGGGAGCAGTTGTTAGTGGAATTATAATAGCTCTTATTGCAAGACGCAATTTTGGTCTAGCAAATGGCGATGTGCTTGGAATGAGTAATGAAGTGGGTAGGTTATTTGCATTATTATTCATGACAGTAGCTTTATATTATATTTAAACTAATTTTACAAGTACAATTAAATATTGAAGTTCAATAAGCGATTAATTTATAAATCAGGTGATTTATAATACAATTTGATGAGTTATCACTTATCATTTCTTAACATATATTTCACCTCCATTATTTTTTAAATCTCCAATCAATTCACAATATCCAAACTAATAAGTGGTAACTTCATCTTTTAACAAGCAAATTATTATATATTCCAAATTTGAAATATTAGATTATTATTTTTACAATTGTTGATATTATGAATGTTAATGTTTTAAGATTAGATCATAGACTGAAAAGGGATACTCGTATTACAACCCATGTATGTCTGACTGCTCGTGCATTCGGTGCAAGCAAAATTTACCTTGCTGGCGAGCGTGATAACAAGTTAATGGAAAATGTACGTGATACAGCTTCAAGATTCGGTGGAAATTTTGAAATAGAGTATACTGAAAGCTATATGGGTGTAATTAATAAATGGAAAGCTGATGGTGGAAAAGTAGTGCATTTAACCATGTACGGGTCTCAAGCTCATGAAATTGCTCCTGAAATCCGTGAAGATGGTTCTGATATTTTAATTGTTGTTGGTGGAGCTAAAGTTCCTGGTAAAGTTTATAAAGCTGCTGATTGGAATGTGTCCGTTACTACGCAACCTCACTCCGAAGTGTCATCACTTGCTGTATTTCAACACTTGTTAATGGATGGTAAAGAGTTTGATTTAGTATTTGAGAATCCAATACTTGAAGTTATTCCAACTGCTCATGGTAAAACCGTAAATATTCATAATGAAAACCGTTAAGAGATGAAATCATCCAATCTTTTAATGGCTTTTAGTTTTTCATCTTTTTTTATTCTGGCTTGCTCAATCGCATCTCGGATTGTTTGAATTGAGTTATCATAGACTTCTCTATCAACGGGATATGGAAAACCGTCTTTTCCCCCATGTGTGAAACTGTATTTCACCGGATCTTTCCAGCTTGCAGGTTCACCATATACCAAATCAGAAATTAAAGCCAGTGCCCTTATTTTTTTAGGGCCAATTCCCTGAAGCAGAATTAATTCCTCATAATTTTCAGGTTGAATTTCCCAGGCTCGTGTTAGAACTTCAAATTCTTTATCGGAAATGTCCATGTCTAAAACAGGATGGTGGGCGGGCAATGTAAAGTCTTCTAAAAGTGTTTGATTGTCTTTTCTTTTAAAATATTGTCTTAAATGATTCGGATTGTCGTTAATCAAATCAACACTTATCTTTTGTGCTTCCACACTGTCTTTTGAAGACATATTTAAAGTATTTGGAGTTTTCTTATCGCATGAAATTCCGCTATGGGGATCATTTAATAGTTTGTCAACTTCACTGCCCAGCCAATGGTATCTTCTCGCATATTTGTTTTTGGTATTCAATCCCTGCTGGACAACAGCCCAATCTCCTTTTTCTGTAACAAAGAAGTTATGTTGATATAATGTGTATCCGTCTTGAATACAGGAGTTATCAATCTTAGCAGATAATTTGCTTGTCTCGATTAACTTTTCTGTTGTTTTTGTTTTTAAATTAAACACTTCTCCGGCATGTTCAATTCCCTGTGGTGTTTTCCTGGATTTTGCACCTTTGCCGCCGGTAAGATAAATTCCATGTTCTTCCGGACTTAATGATGCTTTCAATGCTCCTAGGGTGGTTGTTGTAGTTCCTGATGAGTGCCAGTCAAACCCTAATACGCATGAAAATGCTTGAAACCAATAAGGATTAGAGATTCTATTTAAAAACTCTGATAAACTATACTCTTCAATAATAACTGAAGCCAATGCTCCGGATAGCTTGACCATTCTTGAAAATAACCATGCCGGAGGATGTCCTCCATGAAGTGGTAAGTTGACTGCTCCTCTTCTTTGCATGAATAATTTTATATTTATTATAAATATTATATGTTTTAGCAAGAGCATTTGAAAAGTATTGAAATTTTTTAATAAAATTTTGCAACATTTATTTTTCATGATTTTTTTCATTTAAGCAAAACTTTAATAAATGATGGTAACTAAAATTTATAATGTTATATTTATTAACAAATTATTTAATCAAAATTATTAAGGAGCGTAATTACTATGGCTATAGATAACGGAGATTTTGTAAGAGTAAATTTTACTGGTAAAATTAAAGAAACTGATGAAGTATTCGATACTACTTATGATGAAATTGCACAAGAAGCTGGAATTTTCGATGAAAACAAAACTTACAAAGCAATTCCTATTGTTGTAGGAGGAAACCACTTATTACCTGCTATTGAAGAAGCTATTAAAGGATTAGAAGCAGGTGATACCAAACACATTGAAGTTGATTCAGATAATGCATTTGGTCCAAGAGATCCAAAATTAATTCAATTAGTGCCAATGAAAGAATTCAAAAAACAAGGAATGAATCCTTTCCCAGGTATGAGAATCACCTCCGAAGGCGCAAACGGTAAAATCTTAACCGTAAACGGCGGAAGAGTAAAAGTTGATTTCAACCATGAATTAGCAGGAAAAGATTTAATTTACGATGTTGAAGTAACTGAAGTCATCGAAGATGAAGCAGAAAAAATAAAAAGCATGATTGAGTTACACTACTCCAATCCTAATGTTGACATTGATAAAACTGAAATTGACATCGTTGATGGTGTTGCAAACATTAAATTAGATGAAATGGCTAAATTCGATCAACAATCTTACATGGACATTACCTTTGCAAGATTCAGAATTGCTAAGGACATTTGGGACAACATCGATGAAATTAGCAAAGTTAATTTCGTAGATGAATTCGAAAAAAGAGAAGAATCAGATGATGAAGAAGACGAATAAGTCTTTTTCTTAAATTCTTTTTCCATCCTGGATTGCTACAATTCCAGGAATTTTTTCTACTTTTAATTCAAACATGGCTTCAATGCCTTCATTTTCAAATAAAACGCACTTTTTTTCCAAAACTTTATTTGTAAGCAATGCTGCAACCGGTGGCGTTATTACAAAAATAGAATTATTTTCTTTTAAAGATTGAATTGTTTTATCATTTAACATTCCTTTCCCAATATGAATCTTAACACCATTTTCACTTAAGAATGGAATTGTTGATTCTATTTCCTCTTTACTGCTTGTTGTTGGTGCAATTCCCGCTTCACTAAAAGCAGTATGCATAATGACCATTCCATTGACTTCAAATGGGACTTTTTCTTGTTTAATCAGCTCAACAAATTGAGGGAGTGCTGCATCACGACCAGTATATATGGTTCCGGAGATTGTAATTTGGTCACCAACTTTAAGGTCTGTTAGGTCTTCATCGCTAATTGGTGTAGTTAAATGTTTCATTATTATATATTATTTTATTTTAATAATTTTAAAATTTTTGAATTTATTATACTTTTTAATAAGATATTTAAATGTTTATTAACATAGATAATATACATTCTAGGTTTATTTATCAAGAATTATTAGGAGATTATAAATTGATTATTATTGATGAAAATTTGTGTAAAGGATGTCATCTTTGCTTATTTATGTGTTATAAGAATGTATATGCAATATCTCCTGAAGTTAACAAAAAAGGAGTACAATTACCTTTCACTAAATTTGAGGAAAGATGTACTAATTGTGGCACTTGCGAAATCGCATGTCCAGATCAAGCAATTACTGTTGATTTGCCTGAAAATTGGTGGATGAACAATGAAAAAGATATTAACTTTAATCCTAATTTCACAAAAGGGGAAAAGTAGGTGTTAAAATGGCTGAAGAATTATTTATTCAAGGAAATGAAGCATGCGCCAAAGGCGCAATAGCTGCAGGTTGCAGATTCTTTGCAGGATATCCAATTACTCCATCTACAGAAGTTGCAGAAACTTTAGCTCGTGAATTACCAAAAGTTGGAGGTTCATTTGTCCAGATGGAAGATGAAATCGCTTCTGCCGGAGCTATTATTGGAGCTTCATGGGGTGGAACTAAATCAATGACAGCAACCTCAGGACCGGGTATTTCATTAATGCAAGAAAATATCGGTTATGCATTTATGACTGAAACTCCAATGGTCATAGTTGATGTTCAAAGAGGTTCACCTTCAACTGCTCAACCGACTATGGCTTCACAAAGTGATATGATGCAAGCTCGTTGGGGTTCACATGGGGACTATGAGCCAATAGCATTATCTCCATCAAGTGTTCAAGAGTTCTTTGATTTCACAGTTAAAGCATTTAACTTGGCTGAACAATTCAGAGTTCCAGTTTTTGTCATGGCTGATGAAGTTATAGGTCACATGAGAGAAAAAATCATTATAGAAGATAATATTGAAATCGTTGCTAGAAAAAGACCTGAAAAAATTGATGGATACTTGCCATTTGAAAATATTGAAAACGGAACATCCCCTATGCCGGCATTTGGTGATGGCTTTAATATACATGTAACAGGGTTAACTCACGATGAAAGGGGTTATCCAGACACTAACAACCCTGAAACCCATCATAATCTTGTTCAAAGAATTTGTGATAAGGTATTGAACAATAAAGATAAAATCTGCTCCGTAAGAAGTGAAAATTGTGAAGATGCAGACATTGTCATTCTTTCTTATGGTGCTCCTGTAAGGTCTGTTGTCGAAGCGGTTAATAGAACAGATAAAAAAGTAGGTTATATTAAGATTGATACTCCATGGCCATTCCCAGATGAGCAAATTAAAGAATTGATAGCAAACGCAAGTGATGTGCTTGTTGTTGAAATGAATTTGGGTCAAATGTATTATGAAATTGACCGTGTAGTCAAAGATAAAAATGTTCATTTAATGGGAGTTATTGGTGGATTATTACCAACTCCTGACGAAATATTAGAAAAAATTGATGAAATAGGAGGAAACTAAAATGCCAAAACAAAATAGATTTCTCCCTTATTTAAGAGAAGACAGATTGCCTCATATTTTCTGTCCAGGTTGTGGAAATGGGGCTATTATTAATGCATTTTTGGCAGCTATGGAAAAAGCGGAAATGGATTTTGATAATATTGCAATGGTTTCTGGAATTGGATGTTCTTCAAGAATTCCAGGTTATTTAAATTGTGATTCACTACACACTACTCACGGAAGAGCATTAAGCTTTGCAACCGGTTTAAAAACAGCAAATAAAAATTTGGATGTTGTTGTATTTACAGGTGATGGTGATGCTGCTTCCATTGGTGGAAATCATTTAATTCATGCTGCTAGAAGAAACATTAATTTAACTGTAATTTGTATTAATAATAACATTTATGGTATGACTGGTGGTCAAATAAGCCCTACATCTCCTAAGGGCAGTTTTGGAACAACTGCACCATACGGTAATCTTGATAATCCATTTAACTTGGCAGAACTTGTTGCGGCCGCAGGTGCAACTTATTCCGCAAGATGGACCACCGTTCAAATTGAAAATTTGGTGCTTTCTATTAAGGCGGGATTGGAAAACCCAGGATTTTCATTCATTGAAGTAGCAACCCAATGTCCAACTTATTTTGGTCGTAAAAATAAACTTAAAACTCCTACTGCAATGGCTGCAGTAATGAAAGCGAATACTGTATTCAAATCAGCTGCAGATAGGATGAGACCAAAAGAACTAGAAGGTAAAATCGTTGTTGGTGAATTTGCTAATGCTCAAAAAGATGAATTCACAGAAAATATTGATAAAATTAGTGTGGAAAAATTCGGTAAGAAAACTCTTATCAATTCTGCATATGAAACAGAGCTATAGGTGGATAATATGAGAACTGAAATTAGAATTTGTGGATTTGGAGGTCAGGGAATTATTCTTGCAGGTATCATTTTAGGTAAATCTGCAAGTCTTTTTGATGGTAAAGAAGCTGTTCAAACACAATCTTATGGTCCGGAAGCTCGTGGTGGAGCTTCTAAATGTGAAGTTGTTATTAGTGATACTCAAGTTGACTATCCTAAAGTTCAAAGTCCCGATATTTTAGTTGCAATGTCTAATGAAGCTCTAATTAAATATATTGTGGATTTAAAGGATAATGGAACTTTAATTGTTGATCCGGGAACAACTGATGTTGAAGATGTAAGAGAGTTCATTGATGAACATAATATTGAAGTTTATGAAGCTCCCGCTACAAAAACAGCTACAGATGAAATTGGTCTTAAAATTGTAGCTAATATTGTTATGGTTGGAGCTATTACAAAAATAACTGGAGTCATATCTAAAGAAGCAGCCATTAAAGCTATTGAAGCAAGTGTTCCTAAAGGAACTGAAGAGAAAAATATCAGTGCTTTTGAAGCGGGATATGCTCTAGCGGAATAGGTGTTAAAATGAGATTTTTTGAAAGTGTAGCAAAACAAATTTTTCATAAAGAAGGAATTCCAATCCTAGAAGGTCACGTTGCAAACTATCCAGAAGAGGCAATGGCTGTTGCTTCAGAGATGGGCGTGCCTGTTGTTATTAAAGCACAAGTTTTAACTGGTGGAAGAGGTAAAGCCGGTGGTGTTAAATTCGCAGATAACCCTGGTGAAGCTTTAAAAGTTTCTGAAGAAATTTTAGGAATGGAAATTAAAGGTGAAAAAGTAAACCATTTATTAGTTGAAGAAAAAGCCGAAATCCAGCATGAATTTTTCGTAACTGTGTCTGTTGACAGGGGTGCTAGAAGACCTGTTATCATTGCAAGTAAAGAAGGTGGGGTTGAAATTGAAAACTTGGCTAAAACCAACCCTGAAAAGATTATTAAATACTATCCAAATCCTTTACTTGAATTTTTACCTTATGAAGCCCGTGAAATTGCACGTAAAATGGAAGTTCCATCCGAATTAATCTCACCGATGGGAGATATTATTTGGAAATTATATAATGTGTTTACTAAATACGATGCAGATACTGCTGAGATAAACCCATTAGTTTTAACTCCTGCAGGATTGATTGCTGCTGATGCTAAAATGGTTGTTGAAAATGATTCCTTATTTAGACATCAAGATTTAGTCGAAAGAATGCACTATAAGAAAAAGGCTGTGGACTTTGTCCAATTGGATGGGGACATTGCTGTTATTGGTAATGGTGCAGGATTAACTTTAACTGCAATGGACATGATTAAGCTTAATGGTGGAGAACCGGCAACATTCTTGGATATTGGTGGTGGAGCTTCAGAACAAATCATTAATCAAGCTTTAAGCATTGTATTAAACTATGACCGTGTTAAAGTTGTATTCTTAAATGTTTTAGGTGGAATCACCAAAGCGGATGATGTTGCTCGTGGTGTTATTAGGGCGTTAGACCATGTTGAGCGTGATGTTCCTATTGTAATCAGATTGACTGGTACTAATGAAAAAGAAGGCCAAAAAATTTTAGAAGACGCCGGAATTCCATATGAAACTTCAATGGAAAAAGCAGCTAAAAAAGCAGTTGAACTCTGCAATGAGTTAAAAGCTGCAGGCAAATAAATGAAGTTTTTTTGCTATTAATGCTTCCCCAAGACCTAAATGCAATACAGCGCAACTTTTGGATAATGCTTTGGATCGCGTTAAATCAGTTTTTCCCGATGCTGAAATCGAAAGGATAAATCTATATGACTTTCCATTTCATGGTTGCAAGAGTTGTTTTGTGTAAAATAAAAAATGGGAAACATTATGGCAAATGCGTTCAAAATGATGATTTAAAACCTATTCTAGATGAAATTGTGCAATCTGATGGCATTATATTGGAGTCACCGATTTACCTTAGCGATGTAACTGGAAATATGAGATGCCTTTTGGAAAGATTCATGTTTCCATTTGTTGCATACAGCAAAACTGAAACGGTTGAACATAAAAAGATGCCGTTATCTTACATTTGCACCATGAATGCGTAAGATGAGATTTCATATCAAATTGGATATCATGACCACTTTAAAATGAGTTTAGAGAGAATATTTTCTAAGCCTGAACATCTCTATGTTTATGAAACCTATCAATTCAATGTCTATTCAAAATATGTTTCAGATGCTTTTGATGAAGATGAAAGAAGACACATGGGAAACTCAATTTCCAAAAGATTTGGAGAGTGCATTTGAAATTGGTAAGAAAATAGCTATTCAAGCAAAACAACACGGCTGATTTCAGATTCATTCACTATTTCTTTACCACATTTTTCCCCTATTTTTTGAGCAAAACTTTTTACTTCGTCAAATAATGGCATGTTGTCTAGCGTTAGTCTTTCACGTGATGAACCAACACACATATATGCTTTGACTTCTACAAAGTCGGGATCTGCTTTTTTTATTAATTTTGCATATTCTTCCGGTTGTTCCATGTTTCTTCCACGAACACAGGTATTTCTTATGCATGTACGTGAGTCAAAGCTGGCTAATGTTTCAAGTGATTCATTTAAATTGTTCCAGGCATCGCTTATTCTAGGTCTGCACACTTCATTAAATATTTTCTTTGAAGGTGCATCCAAGGAAAGGTATAGTTGGTAGGGATCATTTTCTAGGTTTCTAAGCCTGTCAACACATTGGCCATTGCTGACTACAAATGTAGTAAAGTCCCTCCTGTTAAACTCACCAATCAATTCATCAATTTTAGGATAAAGGGTAGGTTCTCCAGCAAGGGATATTGCAGCATTGGTCGGATTTTTAATTTCTTCCAATTTCTTTTTATTTGCTTTGCCATTTCCATAAAAACCACATAATAGGTTATTTTGCGCTTTGATGGATTCGTCGACTATAGTTTTTGGGTCATCATATTCTTCATCTTCCCAGCTTGTTTGTGTGTATGTTAAGTCTCTCCAACAGAATTCGCATTCCTGTTGGCAATTTGGAACAGCTGGTGACATTTGCAGGCATCTGTGGGATTGAATGCCGTAGAATTTTTCTTTATAACAAACTCCCTTATCTACAATGCTTTGACGGGTCCAATGGCAGGTTTTCACAGCGGCATGCCCATGCTTTCCAACAAATCTATATCCGCTTTTTTCTAATTTTTCAATTTGGCTTTTATTAAATGACATAAAATCATTCATATTTTTAGCCCTGCTAATATATACATTTTTACTAGGTAAAATCAATTTATTAAATGATGAACAATATTATAATTTTTTAATTAAAAACTTAAATATGTTTAATTATTATAATTTTTATCATGAGATTATGGAATAAAAATCAAGAAAAATTATTTTTTAAAAATAGCGAAAAAGTTGCTTTTACCAATCAGCTGTTTTACAGGACTAATGACGGCAGATATGTTGCCTATTGGCCTAAAGGGTATAGGGGGCAAAAGTCTACATTGCAATCCAGAAATTCCTTGATTGGTAATTTCACTGAAGAGTGGGTTTTTAATTTATTTAATTCATTGATAGATGATGAAAATCTCCATGTGATTCGGCAGGCTAGAATTCCGTCACTCGGAATAACTTCAAGGTCTCCGGCAGATATTGCGATTGCACTAACTGATAAAAAAGTTTTAAAGGCAGATGAAGTAAAAGTAATATTTGAAGTTAAAATGTCTATTGTGTGGAACTGGCAGTATGATGTTGACTCGGGCAGTATAACAGAAATTGGGGATTTCAGAACTCATCAAGGCAAACCAAGTTTCACACGTTCAGATTCAATCCTGAAGGCTATTGGAAAATGTATTGATATTAGAGTTTCAAACATTGAATCATCTAGAATACCCATAATTGTTATAGGTAATGCACCATTATCCAATGGTTTTTCTAAAAAAGCAGATCATTTAAAAAGTGCAGGAATTATCCAAGGATTTTGGTCCCTTAATCCATTTCCTCTTAATCATGGAAACACTAGAAAAACCACTCCTAATGGGGGCTTTATCAGATTTGACAATACAGAAGAGTTAAAAATGCATTTGAATCGATTATTTAAAAAAGATCTAAATTTCTTTTCAGGAATGGAAAACGCAGAATCATTAGGTAAATACATTGAAATAGCTAATATGGAAGATACTTATGAAAATAAGGGATTAAAATTTTTAAATCTCATAAAGAGGTTGTGAAGTGACAAGGAAAACTCAAACTACATCTTTTGGCTCTGTTTTAAGGGAATCCCATAGTTCAAAAAAATTTTATAGCTCAAAATTATTTGAAAATATTAAAATTCCAAAAGACATAGAATTCAAGGAGTCTAAAATCATAAAAGAAAATTTAAATAAATTTTATTGCAAATCCAGTGAAAATATGGATGAAATTCCAGATAATAGTGTTCATTTGATGATTACGTCACCACCATATAATGTTGGAAAGGAATATGATAATGATTTGACTCTTGACGAATATTTGGATTTATTGACAACCGTTTTTAATGAAACTTATAAAAAATTAGTCACTGGTGGCAGGGCTTGCATTAACATAGCGAATCTTGGAAGAAAGCCATACATCCCCATTCATGCAATGGTAATTGAAATCATGCTGGATTTAGGTTATTTGATGCGCGGTGAAATTATTTGGGACAAGTCAACCAGTGCTGGAGGGTCATGTGCCTGGGGAAGTTGGATGTCTGCGTCAAACCCAGTTCTTAGGGATTATCATGAATATATATTGGTTTTTTCAAAGGAATCATATTCTAAAAATAAGGCTCAAGAAAAATTGGATACAATAAAACACGATGATTTTATTCAATGGACAAAAAGCATTTGGACATTCCCTGCAGTCAATGCTAAAAAAATAGGCCACCCAGCTCCATTTCCTGTTGAACTGCCTCACAGACTTATAAATCTTTATAGTTATGAAGGTGATGTTGTTTTAGACCCGTTTATTGGTAGCGGCACAACTGCAATTGCCGCTATTCAAAATAACAGAAATTTCATTGGTTATGATATCAAAAAAGAATATATAGAATTGGCCCAAAAAAGAATTTCTAATCAAAAATTTATTTAATAATGTATTACTATATATTATTAAAAGAGTTATTTGTGGGATTATTATGGACACACCAATTGTGATATTGAACTATAAAACTTATTTGGAATCAAGTGGTATGAATGCATTAGAGCTTGCACATGACTTGGAAAGTGCTGCTAGTGAGTCTGGAATTACTATGGTTGCCGCTCCTCAAGCAGCAGATATTTACAGAATCAGTGAAGAAACTTCACTACCTATTTTTGCACAGCACATTGATCCTATTGCTCCGGGAGGACATACTGGTTCTAATTTGATTAACACATTGATTGATGCTGGAATTAGTGGTTCTTTGATTAACCATTCCGAACAAAGAATGAAACTAGCAGACATTGATGAAGTTATAAAATTATGTAAAGAAAATGATATTGAATCATGTGTATGCACTAACAACATTGAAACTTCAAAAGCGGTGGCCGCTCTTGGCCCTGTTGCTGTTGCGGTTGAACCTCCTGAACTTATCGGTACAGGCATTCCAGTATCTCAAGCTCAACCTGAAGTTGTTGAAGATACTGTTAAAGAAGTAAAATCCATAAATAAAAAGATAAAAGTTTTATGTGGTGCCGGAATCACAACTGGTGATGATATGAAAGCTGCTATGGATTTAGGTGCAGATGGTGTATTGCTTGCATCAGGAATCATTAAGGCAGAAAGTCCTAAAGACGCTTTGCTTGATTTGGTAAGTAAATTATAGAGTGAGAAAATGGCTGAATTTAATACTATTGATGATTTTGATGTAGAAAATAAAACAGTGCTTGTTAGGGTTGATATCAATGCACCCGTAGATCCAACATCAGGTATTATTTTGGATGATACAAGATTGAAATTGCATGCTGAAACAATTAAGGAATTATCCAATAAGGGAGCGAAAGTTGTGCTTCTTGCCCATCAAAGCCGTCCGGGCAAAAATGACTTCACAACATTATCCCAACATGCTGATGCCCTTTCAGAAATTTTAAATCTAAGGGTAAAGTATATTGATTCTTTATTTTCAAGTGCTGCACGAGAAGCTATTAAGGATTTAAAGCCTCATGAAATTCTTTTACTTGAAAATGCACGTTTCTTTTCAGAAGAAACAATTTCAAGAACTCCTGAAGAACAGTCTAAAACATTGCTTGTAAAGAACTTGTCCCCATTGATTGATTATTTCGTCAATGATGCATTTGCAGCAGCTCACAGATCACAGGCGTCCTTGGTTGGTTTCACTGTCAACACTCCTTCTGCTGCAGGTCGTGTGATGGAAAGGGAATTGACAGTTATTCAAAATGCTCTTGACAACGTTCAACATCCTTGCGTATTCCTGCTTGGGGGAATGAAGCCTGAAGACTCTATTGAGGTTATGGAAAATGTATTGAGCAATGGAACTGCAGATGCTATTTTAACTACAGGTATTGTGGGCAACATTGTTTTATGGGCATCTGGAGCAGACATTGGTCAGGTCAATAGGGATTTCATCGCCAGCAAAGGTTATAAGGATATGGTTGAAAAATCCAAAGAATTAATTGAAAGGTTTGGTGATAAGATAAAATATCCTATTGATGCCGCTTGCGAAATCGATGGTGAAAGAGTAGACATTGACATTGAAGAACTTCCAAATGAAGCTATTTTCGATATAGGCGTAAAGACAATTGATTTATATGCAAAAGAAATCAGAGATGCTAAAACAATATTTGCCAACGGTCCGGCAGGTGTTTTTGAAGACCCTAAATTTTCAATGGGTACTGAGGACTTGATTAATGCAATGGCGAGCTCTGAAGGATTTTCACTCATTGGTGGAGGCCATATTGCGGCCGCTACTGCGGGACTTGGTTTGGAAGGTCAAATGAGCCACTTGAGTAGTGGTGGTGGAGCTTGTATTAGCATGTTGGCCGGTAAAAAACTTGCTGCCGTAGAAGCTTTAAAAAATAGTAAAAAATAATTTTTTACTTTTATCTTTTTTTTAAAAAAATAAAATAAATTAGCTATTAAATATTTTTAATAGCTCTTCTGATGCTTTTTTAGGATTATCAGCGCTCATAATTGCACTTACAACTGACAGTCCAGCAATTCCAGTATCAGTTAACTCACATGCATTCTTTAAGTTGATTCCACCAATGGCTACAACAGGAATGTCTATTGATTCTACAATTTTTTTCAAATCTTTTTTTGTAATTGAAGGAGCATCATCCTTGGTTGCTGTTGGAAATACTGCACCACTTCCGATATAATCAGCACCATCTTTTTGAGCTTTTTTGGCTTCATCAATAGTAGCTGCAGAAACACCTAATATTTTATCTTCACCAATCAATCTTCTTGTAACATCACAAGGCATGTCTGATTGTCCAACATGAACGCCATCAGCATCAATGGCGAGTGCAACATCAACTCTATCGTTAATGATTAGGGGCACATTGTATTTTGCTGTAATTTCTTTGACTTTCAATGCCAAGTTATAAAAGTCAATTGTCTCTGCTGTTTTTTCTCTAATTTGAACAACAGTGACCCCACCTTTCATTGCTTCTTCAATTGTATTTAAGAATTTTTCTACATCATCACTTTTATCAGTGACAAGATATAGGGATAAGTCTAAGTTTTTCATAATATCTTAATATTTGATTCGTTTATTAAGGATTCACTATTGGTTTTATAGAGATAATCAATCAAATATGCTCTAAATGAACCAGTTCCTTCATCTTTTTCATCCACTTTTGCTCTTGCTTTTTCACCAGCAATGTTCATTGCTAAAATAGCAACAAGGCTTCCTTCTAGAGGAGTTGAACCTCCAATACAGCTTCCAACGATTGATGATAACATGCATCCGCTACCTGTGATTAATGGCATCATATCATCCCCGTTGTCAATAGCTATTGTAGTTTCACCATCTGTTAAAATATCGATTGGACCACTTGCCAATATCACGGTATTTAATTTGGAAGCTAAACTGCAAATCAAATCTCCATTTGCTTTTAGATTTTCTTCAGTAATAATGTCGTCAGCATTTACATCAACACCTTTTGCAGTATTATTTTCATCTAGAATTCCAACTAATTTTGCAATTGCCTTGATTTCACTTATATTTCCTCTAATCACGGCAATGTTATAATTTTCTATTATGTCTAAAGTGGTTTTGTTTCTAAGTTGAGTTACTCCTACACCTACAGGATCTAGAACAATAGGTGTATTAGTTTTATCTGCAGTTTCACAACTGATTTTCATAGCTTCTATTTGATTTTTACTTAATTTTCCTATATTTATTACAAGAACATCTGCTATTGTAACTACCTCTTCAAGTTCTTCCGCATCTTCTGCCATGAAAGGTGAACCTCCAATTGCGAGAACTGCATTTGCACAATCATTAATTGTCACTGAATTTGTTATACAATGTGTTAAAGCATTTTTTTGTCTTATTTTGTTTAAATTTTCATCTATTTGTTCTAAAAGATATGACTCATTATTTATCATGATTATTAATTATAATTTTTTATTATTTAAATTTTAAGTGTAATTTTTATTGTTCATAGTAAAGTATTTAAATAAGAGTTTACATAGATAATCTTGTTATATAATTTTAAGTTATGCCTCGGTGGCTCAGTCTGGTAGAGCGCGAGACTTGTAATCTCGTGGTCGCGGGTTCAATTCCCGTCCGGGGCTTTTAATTTATATAAATTGTATAACTTTTTTAAAAATTTTCTACTATTATCGTAACATTTATATAGGTGATATCATATATTATTATTAGTATGTTATCTACATACTTTATAGTATGTGGGTCCGTAGGGTAGCTTGGTCGATCCTTTGGGCTTTGGGAGCCTGAGACTCCGGTTCAAATCCGGGCGGACCCATTTTCCCGCCTTAGCTCAATTTGGCAGAGCGTTGGACTGTAGATCCAAATGTTGCTGGTTCAA
>JAEIGA010004678.1_pt1 | contig 21139 bp, 14 predicted proteins | sample 9270691 | NCBI WGS metagenome assembly JAEIGA01 (sample SAMN17057246, study PRJNA624740) | gut metagenome | biome: biome; isolation source: fecal sample | host: Bos grunniens | place: China: Xizang | collected 2019 | reverse complement strand
TTTAAGGTCTTCAATCATTTTTGGATATTCAGCTTCGATAGAAGATTCTGTCATTTCTTTGTTAGTTTCTTTTAACCAACGTTTCAAGAAATTGTCAGCAAATTGAATGTCTTTAAGTTGAGCAAGAACCCATTCGCGAACGTCGATAGAAAGTTTGATGTCGCTATCACCTACGAATTGCTCTTCAAGACCTGCTTTAACTTTTGCACGGAACTCGTCTGCAGATTTTACTGCGTCTTTACCAAATGCTGCGTCGAATAATTCTTGGTCTAGTTCTGCGTGAGCAAAACGTGTAATTTCAGCTACTGTGAATTGGCAGTCTGCTGCAAATTCTTTAGCTTCTTCTTTTTTGATTTGAAGAAGAGAAGCGATTTCGTTTTCGTTAACGAATGCTTTAGCTGGATTGAACACGAAGCTTTCGCCTACTGCTTTACCAAGAGCTAGAGCTTTTTGGTCTTCTTCTTTCATGTAACCTGGGCTAAGGATAGCTTTTTCTACTTTTACGCCATCTTCTTTAACAGAACCATCAGCGTTAAGCTCTACTAGCTGACCTTTGATTACGTCTTTTTCTTCAACTTTTTCAGCTGGAACATATTTACCGAAACGACCACGGTAAGCATCAACTTGTTTGTCAATTAAAGCAGCATCAACGTCAATGTTATAGAAAGGAAGAGTTGCGTTGTTCCATTCTACTTTGAATTCTGGTGCTAAAGCAATGTCGAATACAAATTCGAAATCGTCACCTTCGTAGAATGCTTCAACTTTAGAACCTTCGTTTGGAAGAGGTTCACCTAGAATATTTAATTTATTTTCGTTGATGTAGTTGTAAAGTTCTTCTGAAACTATTTTGTTAATTTCGTCAACAAGAATAGTTGGACCATACATTTTTTTAACCATTCCCATTGGTGCCATACCTACACGGAAACCAGGTACGTTAATTTTTTTACGAGCGATTTTCAACGCTTTGTCATACTTTTCTGAATAATCTTCTTTGCCAACTTTTACTGTTAGAGTAGCATTTACAAGATCGATGTTGTTTTGGATAACACTCATAGTTTACGTTTAATTTATATAAAACAAAAAACCGCTACTTCTTAAAAGTAGCGGATGATTACCTTTGTGCGGCTGAAGGGACTCGAACCCCCACGCCTCTCGGCACCAGATCCTAAGTCTGGCGCGGCTACCAATTACGCCACAGCCGCAAAACTGAGTGCAAAGATAAGGACAATTTTTAATCTACCAAAATTTTTCTCACTTTTTTTTCAAAAAAAATGTTTTTTTTCTTTTTAAGAGTACTTTTTTGTAGAAAAAATATGATAATACTCATGGTTAACACATTATTATATAGAAGGCTATTAATATAGCCTAATAAAAAAACGTAACAGAGAGATATTATAACTATAAGATCAGAATAGATATTAGCTAATATACACGTATAAATAGGTAATTTTCTGCAAAACTTCTATTTCTTTATTCTTAATTTCACCCCTTCCTAGAGGATTCCACCCCATTTATCACGTTTTCACTACATATTCTAATGTAGATAGACCATAAATTTTTTACTATTCTGGATTGGGACTAACTTTGTACTCCGCTTCGCTACGTACCAATTCTTGTGCAAACGAGTGGAGAACCAAGCTTGCTTGAGTTATCCCGAGTGCAGCCAAGAATCATGAGGTGCGGAGCACCGAATAATTAGGAGTTAGGAGTTAAGGGACATTGCATGCCCTGAGCGAAGCGAGTAATAATATAAAAGAACAATAGATGAAAATTATTGCAACTGGTAGTGCTCTACCACATTTAGAACTAACAAACTATGATTTATCCCAATATGTGGACACAAACGATGAGTGGATTTATAGTAGAACTGGGATTAAATCTAGAAGAGTAATTTCTACAGAAACCATAACAGGACTTGCGGTGAATGCGGCAAAAAATTGTATAGAGAGTTCTGGAGTTTCTGCCGATGAGATCGACTATATTTTATGTCATAACGTTATCTACGATGCTATCACCCCTTCCCTAGCATGTTTCGTTATGCATGGCATACAAGCAAGTTGCCCAACATTAGACCTAAACGCAGCTTGTACAGGATTTTTGTATGCGCTCGATATGGCAGACGGCCTTCTGCGATCTGGCAAGGCAAAGAAAATACTTATTGTGTGCGCAGAGCAACCTTCAAAGTTTGTAAACTGGCAAGAAAGAGACACCTGCATCCTATTTGGCGACGCAGCAGGGGCTGTTATTGTGAGTAGTGAAGGAGAAGATGCACTGTTTAATATAGGCACTAGATATATTGGTGCATTGTATTGTCCCATGAATTATGGAAACTCACCTTTTTGCAAACACGACAAAGAAGACAAACCTTTCCTACAAATGAAAGGTAAAGAAGTGTTTAAGGCAGCGGTACAATATTGCACAAGTGATATAAAAACTATCTTAGAAAAATCAGGCAAAACTATCGATGAAATCGACTATTTTCTACTTCATCAGGCCAATATGAGAATACTTGAAACTATTAGAACAAATATTGGCATTCCAGAAGAAAAAATGCCTCACAATCTAGAAAGAACAGGTAATACCTCATCGGCCAGCGTGCCAGTATTGCTCGATGAAATGAACAAAAAAGGTAAATTAAAAGAAGGAGATACATTAATTTTTAGTACTTTTGGTTCTGGATTTACATCTGGAGCTTGTATTATTAAATGGTAAAAAACATAAAGAATATGATTAAAACTCAAATTTGTGATTTATTAGGTATTGAGTACCCTATACTACAAGGTGGTATGGCATGGGTATCAGAAGCAAATCTTGCTGCTGCAGTATCAAACGCAGGTGGTCTTGGTATCATTTCTGCTATGAATGTAGATGCTGAGCATGTGAGAGCAGAAATTAGAAAATGCAAAAGCTTAACAAATAAAAACTTCGGTGTAAACATTATGCTTATGAGTCCATTTGCTGCAGACGTGGCAAAAGTGGTGGTAGAAGAAGGTGTGGCCGTGGTAACAACTGGTGCTGGTTCTCCTGCAAAATATATGAAAGAATGGCTAGATGCAGGCATTAAAGTAATTCCTGTGGTGGCTTCTGTGGCTCTTGCTATGCGTATGGAACAATATGGTGCTAGCGCTGTGATAGCAGAAGGTTGTGAATCTGGTGGTCACGTAGGCGAAATGAACACTATGGCACTTGTACCTCAAATTTGCGATGCTGTAAACATTCCTGTTATTGCTGCGGGTGGTATTGCAGACGGTAGAGGCTTGGCTGCAGCTCTTATGCTTGGCGCAGAAGGTGTGCAATGTGGTACTTGCTTCCTAGTAGCAGAAGAATGCGTTATTCACGAAAATTATAAAAACAAAATTGTATCTGCACGCGACTCAGACACCATAGTAACAGGCAAAAAATTTGGTCACCCTGTGCGTTCACTTAAAACTCCATTCTCTAGAGCATTTGCCAAAATGGAACAAAGTGATTCTGTCACAGAAGAACAAGTAATGGCATTTGGTGCTGGTTCACTTAGAAAAGCCGCTGTAGATGGCAATATCGAGGAAGGCTCATTTATGGCAGGTCAGATTGCAGGCCTAGTGAAATCTATTCGCCCTACCAAAGAGATAGTAGAAAGCATGGCAAATGAAGCTGAAACACTTTTAAACAACGCTAAAAACAGACTTCAATAATGAATAAAGAACAGATAAAAGAATTTCTTCCACACAGAGAGCCAATGCTACTTGTGGATGAAATGGAGGTAGATGAAAACAATGTTGGACACGCCAAATATAACGTAACAGGCGAAGAATTTTTCTTAAAAGGTCACTTCCCGGGGCACCCCGTAGTACCGGGCGTGATTCTTTGCGAAATCATGGCCCAATCGAGCGGACTTCTACTTGGCGATGAAATAAAAGGCAAACAAACCCTTTACACAGGCATCGACAACGTCAGATTTAAAACCCCAGTACTCCCAGGCGACACAGTAGAAGTAACCACAGAAATTGTTGCCCGCAAAGCCAAACTAATCTTCGTGAAAGCCAAAGCCGAAGTCGGCGGCAAACTCTGCGTCAAAGGCGACTTATCATTTGCATTGATATAAAACAAAAATGTCTGACATTTGATGTCAGACATTTTTTATTTTTATTAAACTCTTCTGCTATACTCACATAAAAGACCCAGTTTATAAAGATCCATAAGGAACATACTAGGAGTTTTTGAGCGGAGTTGTTGTACGATGAATCTTCTTGACAACCTAAACAGCAACAAATACAATCCTTTTACTTTTTTTATTTTTAAATAGGTTCTTAGAAGTTTTGAAGACTCAATAATGTCTTTGTGATATTTCTCGTCTTTGTAAAGTTCCATTAGCACTTCTGTAGACTCTCCTATTCTTTCTATAAAGGTCTCTGTAGGGATAGGTCCATTGTGGATAAGAGGATTGTAGATAAATTTTATTCCATACATTTTATCTAGTCTGTGAGAAAAAATAATATCCTCATAGCCATATTTTTTTACATTTTCGATAAAACGTATTTCGTTGAACACATCTTTTCTAACAAGCAGGTTTTGTGTAGTTGCTATGTTTGTCGAACGATTTTTTTCGTATTTTTTATGAAGAATATATGTTGGATTTTTGTCCTCCAGCACCTTTATGCCACCTGCCACAATAGGAGAGTTTTCTTTTATATACAGTTGAATGAAGTCTGTTTTATACACCTTCATATCGCTATCTATAAAAAGTAGTTTCTCAAATTTTGCTTCTCTAGCAAGTGTATTTCTTATAATAGAGCGACCTCTGTTTTCCTTAAAATCTAAAAATCTGAAATTTGCTAGTGTTTGAGAAAGATTTTTAAGATTTTGCATATTTGTGGTGCTACCATCGTTGCCCACTATAATTTCGTACTCTATCCCCGCGCGCGAGCACATAGTATCTAAGTCGTACACTAGCGACGAACAATCGTAATTATATGTAGGTATCAGGATAGATAGCATTTATAGCACAGAATTAAAAACCTTGATAAATTCTTTGGCTTGGTTTTCTCTACAAAAATACTCCTTATTTCTTACATTTTGTCTTGTAAAACCATTTTTTTGCCATTCATTATACTTTTCTTTGATAAAATCTTGTACCTCTAGGGCAGAGTTTGCGGCAAGTCCGGCGTTTACTTCCTCTATCACTTGCGCTAAGCAACCCTCATCGTTTGGCACACAAAGCACTGGTTTTTCCACGCCCACAGCCTCAAAAAACTTGGTGGTCATTATGCCTTTTGGTCCGTTTTCGTCAGACTTATTTGTAAGAACAAGCACAATAGAACTCTTGTTTAATAATGTGGGGATCTCACTTACAGGAACAAAATCTTTTACCAAAGAAATACTTTTTGCTATAGGATAATCACTTAATAATTCATTAATTATTGCTTTAGAATTATTGTCCACATACCAAATTAGTCTAAGTTTTTCTAATTGTATCTCCTCTATCGCCTTAAACAGTAGCGCTGGGTTTTGTGCATTAGGGTCAAGTAATCTGCCTGCGTAAATAATATCAAAGGTATCAGATTTTATATCATTTGCTGTAAATAATTCTGCAGAATAACCATTGTAAATTAAATGAACATTTTTGTTTAATCTACTTAAAAACTCCTTGTGCCATGGTGATACGGAGATAACTGCATCGGCCTTTTTTATAATCTGATTTCTCTTGTAGATTCTCTTTTTTCTTATCAGATTGGTAAAAAATCTATTGAAAAAATTATTTGAAATTTGATTTCTGCTGTATAATTTATTCCCAAATTGTTCCACTAGGTCTCTAATATCACATACAAGAGGAATATTTAGTTTTTTAGAGATTTTATATGCTAGATTAAGAGGAAATTCATTGAATGTGCTACACAAAACCAAATCAAAGTTGCCATGATTTATTACGTCGTAAAACTTCTTGTAAAAAGCACGACTTTTGTGGTCAAAGAAAAGGTTTAATGCTGTTTTAAAATAGTATCCAGCACGACTCAATGAAGACTGATAATTGTATAAATTGGTATTTTGAGGGAGATTCTCTAAGGCATAATGAGTTTCTGCATTATCTTCTGATATTATAGTTACATCATAGCCCATTTTCTCCAAATTTGATGAAAGAATCCCCATACGTGGGGCAAAGTTTGGAGGAAAACAATCTGTAACTATTAATATCTTTTTACTCATTAACTATGTCCCTTTCTATTTTGTCAAGGATAGTGAAAAGTTCTTCTACTGTGGTGGCACGTAGCATGGCAATGCGAGTTTCTTTAAAGTGTGATATTCCCTTGAAAATAGGGCTCGCCGCCAAATGTCTTCTCACGTGAAGTATACCGCGACGCTCATCTAGCCAATCTACGCTTTGTAGTGTGTGCTCACGAAGTATATCTAGTTGTTCTTTGAAAGTCATCTTAGGAGCATGCTCGCCATGTAGCAGATAATGTTTCATATCTCTAAAAATCCATGGTTGTCCAATAGTGGCTCTACCCACCATTACTGCATCTACTCCGTATCTGTCAAAGCATTCTTTTGCTCTCTCTGGAGTGCAAACATCACCGTTACCAATGATAGGGATATGCATTCTAGGGTTGTTTTTTACCTCGCCAATCAAGGTCCAATCTGCCTCGCCTGTATACATTTGTGCTCTAGTTCTGCCGTGTATGCTTAGGGCAGAAATACCACAATCTTGAAGTGCTTCTGCAAGGTCTACAATTATTTTAGAATTATCGTCCCAACCAAGTCTTGTCTTTACAGTAACAGGAGTTTTCACTGCGTTTTTCACAGCTTTGGTAATCTCTAGCATACGAGGCACATCTCTTAGCAGTCCCGCACCCGCTCCTTTGCCTGCCACCTTTTTCACAGGGCAACCAAAATTGATGTCTATAATATCAGGATTTGCGCTCTCTGCTATTTGTGCAGCCTCTGCCATTGCCGCAGGGTCTTTTCCATAAATCTGCATCACCACAGGGCGTTCCTCGTCAGAGGTTTGCAGTTTTGCCTCTGTTTTAGTCACGTGTCTTATTAGCGCATCAGAAGATATAAACTCTGTATATACCATATCCGCACCATATCTCTTGCACAGCAAACGGAAGTTTGGATTTGTAACATCCTCCATCGGTGCTAAAAACAGTGGATACTCAGAAAATTTTAGATGTGCTATCTGCATATTGCGTGGTGTTTTATTTATTAATTACTCGTTTTTCTTAAGGATAGATTCTACTATGTTTTTATGTAGGATAGAGCGGAAGTTTATATCGTCTTCGCGGATAAGTACTCCGCCTTTTCCAATCACAGTATTTGAGTTTTTAAACTTCACTCCTGCTAATTTAAATTTGATATTATCAAAGTCCTTGCCATACACGTCTAAACCAAGCATAATAGGTTTAAGCAGGGCTATATGATAATTGAAACTTTCGTCAAGTCCTTGTGTTCCTCCCACTCCAAGATTGTATTTATCCATAGAAACCATAAATGGATAAATTTCTATCTCGTTGTTTTTAACTAACATTTCCACAGAAACACTATCTATTACATTCTCTGTCTTTTTGCTAAACATAAGCATTTTGGCAATTTCTGAGAAGGTCTCGCCGTCTAGTAATACCAAGTCCTTACCTCTAAGGTATACTCCTGCGTTTACAGAAGGAAGGACGATATTCATAGCAGAGTCTAGGTTGGTTACCATAGACGCCTCGCAAGCTACACTTCCTTTAAACGACCTCAGCATAGGCATTACAGAGTCAAGTTCTGGCATTGCAGTGATAAGTTCACCTATTTGCACACTATCCATTTCTAGCGCAGCAGAGGCTTCTGCTCCCTTGTAATCTCTGCATGTATAACTTACGTGCATTGCCATTTTGCCTACTTCGGTGGAAGTTGAAAGATTTGCTATACTTAGGGTTTGGTCATTTACTCTAGCCCTACCAGCAAAGTCTATGAGTTTCATTTTAGACATTAAGATAGTGTCTATATTTGCTCTAAATGTTAGGTTTATATTTTCTGGAATAACAATTAAAGCATTTTGTGAGATAGAATCTAGTTCTGCCCCTTCTGTGTCTACAGCAAGGTTTTCTTCTTCTATCATTTCAAGGTTGGAATCTGCATTTACGGCAGTGCTATCTTGTGCTTTTTCGCTAGCCACATAATATGCCTTCATTAGTTGGTTTAGGTCTAGTCTTTTAGATGTAAGTTCTAGATTACCGTTGAGTGTTTTGCCCCTTAATAAGTATCTACGCACATTGTTTACCTCTCCGTTTAGGTTTACCGCAGAACGGCCCACTCTCATGCGAAAGTTTTTAAGGTCAAGTGTGTCGCCATCAAAGTCCATATCCACTTTTCTCACAGACATAGGAAGTGGGAAGTATGGGTCTCTGTATCTAAATTGTTTAAGAGCAATTTTACCCGTTGCCTTAAATTTCTTTAGGAATTCATCTGCCACATCTTCTTTTTCCATCACACCCATTACTATCTTGTATAGGCTGTCTGTGTTTATTACTTTTTGTTCGCTTTCTGGGATAAGAACTGGTGTTTCTCCTTTCTTGAATCTCTTATATTTACGGAAATTTGGTGTTACAGATGCTTGTAAACGAGTAGAATCAAGTAGCGCACCCATATCTTTTGAAGCAAATATTACAGAGTCGAATGAAAGGCGTACAGATGAGGTTGGCACAAATTTATACTCTTTGTCTGGTGAAACATTGGCACTTACCGACATTCTCTTTGCTTTGAATTTGACAGAGTCTTTTGTCTGTGCATCTATGCCACGTAGCGAGAGCATTGTTCTAAGTTTTGGTGCTTTATTTCCACTTAAATCATCGGCATAGAACATCATACTAAGTCTATATACATCTGCTTTTACATTGCGTTTGTAGCGAAGTGTAAGGTTGCTAAATGCCAGATGAGAATTTACAAGTGCTGTATCCAAAGTGCCTGTTCTGCGACTTTGAACACCTGTGTTGGTATTTACTTTTAGCCTTAAAGAGTCTACATATAGACTAAGTTTTTCGCTTGGAATGCTCACTCTAACGTCATCTCCAGTGACTGTACCATTGGTGTGAATTTGGCTCACATTCATATTGGTTACATCTTCTAAGAAGAAGTATGTATTAAGGTCTGCCGACATACTGCCTCTTACTTTACCATTTTCTAGGAATGGATAAAGCTGGTTCATTGCGTATAAGTCAACATTGCCTTTTATATCCGCTTTGATATATTCTTTGCCTTTCTTATAATTGGCATTTGCTTGTAGTTTAAGATAAGAACGACCTGTTTTTACATAGAAATTATCTACTTGTACAAAGGTGGAATCCTTACTATTTTGGTTGTAACGTGCCTTTGCCTTTAGGTCTAGTTTATCTAGTTTGGCGTTTCGCTCGGGTGCAGAACCCTTAATATTTTTTAGGTCTACATTTAGGTTTACAACAGGAAGTTTATCCTTTCCGTCGAAATAACCTTTTGCAGTGGCATCTGCATTGATTTCTCCTTGCAGACGAATACCTTGAAGCATATCCACCACAGATTTTGGTGAAAGTGCTATGATATTTTCTATTTTAGGAGAAGAAAGAGTAAGATCAAGGTCTGTGTAAATTTCTTCTTTTGATATAATTTCCGCATTTCCAGAGGCTGAAACAGAAGAATTGTCTAAAGTAAGTGTAAGTTCTTCCACATTAAATTTTTTAAATGTGGTGTCGGCCGTCATACTTGCCTTAAGAGCGCAAGAAGTACTATCAATAGAAAATTCTTCATCTTGCAAACGCACATATGGTATATGTAGGTCTGTTTTTAGAAGTGTGCCTCTTTCTGTATTGGCCGCAATAAGTTTGGTAGAAAACTTGCCTATAGCATAGGTGGTATTTGGGTGTGCAGAGTAAAGAATGTTTTCTACACCAAGCTCAGCTCCTGCTACAATAGCATCAGACTTAAACATTCCTTTTTTAGAATATAAATCAAGATTGTCTACTTTTACACTGAACTGTGCAGTGTCGTTTTTGTATGATAAATTTACTCTGTCTATTTCCACATTTTGCCAACGGATTTCTGGCATTGCGGTGGAAGTGGTATCGGTGTCTTCAGAAGGTGGGAATATATCCCAGTTGTCTTTGCCATTAATGGTTTGAGCATTTACAAGTAGGTCTTTTATCTGGATGTGTTCAATATTTACCTTGCTTTCGTTAAGAAATGCCATTACATCCACAGCCAAATCTAGTGTATCCACAGCAAGCAAGGTGTCGCGCACCTCAGGGATATGGGTGTAGATTACAAGTTTATTTGCCTTAAGACCCACGTTTGGCCAAGTAGACAATTTATAATCTAACTCCCCTATTTCTGCCTCCGCACTCATATAATCTGGCACATACTCCAAGATTTTATTTGTCACTTTAGGAATACAAACTATTTCCAAAGCGATAAAAGGAAGCGAAAGTAGGAATACTAGACAGGCTAATGTAATGATTAATGTCTTAACTAAAGTTTTCATTCTTCTGAGGAACTAATTTGTATAATTTGTCGCCTCTGCGTACTAGTTCTGTTGTTTTAATAGAGAAAAGTTGACCTTTTACTACTTCGTCCACAGGTTTAAGGTCGAAACGAAGTTCGTCAACCACTGCCTCGTATGCACCTGTGGTGTCGCCTGTTATAAGGATTTTTTCACCAACTTTAAGGTCGTATGTTTCCATTAGGCATTCGGCTACGCCGATATTTTTAAAGTAATTGGTAATCTTGCCTATATAAACTTTCTTTTCGGTAGCAGAAGAACCATAACGATGCGACCATTCTCCTAGGCGTCTGCCAAGGTAATAACCATCCCAAAAACCACGATTGAACACTCGAGATAGGCTTTCGTCCCATTTTTCGATTTTGTCTTCTGTAAATGTGCCGTTTAGGTATGCATCGATAGCTTCTTTGTAGCAAGTAACCACGTTTTTCACATATTCTGCACCACGCGCACGACCTTCTATCTTGAACACACGCACACCTGCATCCATCATTTTGTTCATGAAATGAATGGTTTTAAGGTCTTTTGGCGACATAATATAAGCGTTGTCCACGTCTAGTTGCACATCGCCTTCTTTGTCTAGCACGGTGTATGCGCGGCGGCACACTTGCATGCAAGAACCTCTATTTGCAGAGCGGTTAAACTCATGAAGGCTCAAGTAACATTTACCAGATACAGCCATACAAAGAGCTCCGTGGCAGAACATTTCTATTCTCACAAGTTCTCCGTTTTTACCACGAATTTGTTCAGACTGAATAGCATCGTAGATGTGTTTTACTTGGTCTAGGTTTAGCTCGCGAGCAAGCACCACCACATCGGCAAACTGTGCGTAAAACTTAAGCGCCTCTACATTGGCAATGTTTAGCTGAGTAGAAAGGTGCACTTCCACACCTTGCGAGCAAGCATATTGCATAGCTGCCACGTCTGCCGCAATAATAGCAGAAATACCTGCCTCTTTTGCCACATCCACTATCTGACGCATGTGCTCTAGGTCGTTGTCATAAAGCACTGTGTTCACGGTTAAATATGTTTTTACACCTTTTTCGGTGCAACGTGCCACTATTTCACGCAAGTCGTCACCAGTAAAATTACTAGATGAGTGACTTCTCATATTCAATTTCTCTATACCGAAATATACAGAATCTGCTCCCGCATTTAGCGCAGCAGCCAAACTTTCCCAAGACCCCACCGGAGCCATAATCTCAAAATCCGAACGTTTAAGCATATGTTTGTTGTTGTTTGTTTTTAATTTATCCAATCTCCTCCTTAAGCAACTCGTAAATATACGATGGACTTTGGCATTTATGCCACTTAACACGCAAATATACTATTTTTTTCTCACCTATAATGTGAGAGAATTAATAAATTAATTCTACCTAGTAAATTTCATTAATATAGAGGTAGGTAAATAAAAAAATGATGCGAATATTTAATGTAATCGCATCATTTTTGTGTTGTGAAGAAAAGTTATTTATTTCATCAATCTAAAGAAATCCTATTAGAAAGGATTTTTTACCAATATGTAACGGGGCATTCGCATTTCTTTTTGGCTGGCATGGTGTAAATAAGCGATAACTCATTTGACCATGAGCCATTCTTCTTGTCTGAGGTAAATAAATCAAACACATAGTAAAGTTGGAAACCTTTATAATATCCACCTATAGTGAATGAAGCTGTGTGCACCTCATCAATATCTGTTTTGTAAGAAACTCCTAAAATAACTGGTTGGTAACAAATACCAGCACCTATGTGCAGTTGTTTGAAGTCTGCTTGTTGTTGGTATGATGCGTTAGCAAAAAAGTAATTTTCAGAGAAGCCATAGCTCTTCAAACCATGATCCAATTTTAGGTCCTGAATAAATGTAGCTTGACCAACAAATTTTCTGCTCAGGCGTTGCATATTTGGCTCAAATCCATTGTCTGGTTCGGCAATGTGATACACAGAAAAGCCCAACATAAGTTTGTGTTCAAACACATAACTTGCACCCACAGAGAAGTCGAAAAATGTTTTATTTTGGTTTTCAAATCCCTCTACTGTAGACGAAAGAATATTGCCAGTGGCATCATCATATTGGTCGCCAAAGGAAACATTATTAAGATTCAATTGATTTGAAATCACACTACCTTGCAGACCCAATCTAATGAAATGTTTATCAGCACATTTTATGGTGTGAGAATATACCACATCAAATTCATGTACACCAAAAACAGAAGACATTTGGTCATAACTATACGCAGCACCTACAGAACACATTTGTTTGTAAACATTTTGGTCATAAGAAACACGCACAGTATGATAATTGTTGCTTAGCATTGGCCACTGCATACGATAATTCACACCCAAACGAAGTGTATTTGCCGCACCTACAGATGATGGGTTTAAACTAAATGGCACCACATTATGATTACTTAGTGAGTAATCTTGCGCTTGCATTGGCATAGCCAATAAACTAGTCATTGCTACTAATATCCATGTAAAAATCTTTCTCATTGCTCTTATCCTCCTTATTTAATTATGGATACTTGACCTTTAATAGTGGCCTCACGAAGAGTACCATCCAAATTAGCTTTGTAATCTGCTACCCAACCATAAACTCCCCAAGGACAAAGATCACCATTATAATAACCATCCCACGTATCTGTAGGAGAATGCCCTTCAAAAACAATTTCTCCCAAACGATTATAGATATAGAAATTAAATTCTTCTAGATATTCTGTTCTATAAAACTTAAATTCATCATTCAATCCATCTCCATTTGGAGTAAATGCTGTTGGAGCCCATACTTCTTTCCAAATCTTAATTTCTGTTTCTCCTGTAAAGGTACAACCATTAGGATCTATTGCTGTTACTTCCACCTTAAATGGTTGAGAATAGTTATCTACTGCGTATGTGTGGATAGTATCTCTTGCTTGTAATAGAACAGAACCATCGCCCACATTCCAGAACCACTGTGCATTTGCATGTGGAGTAAGTCCAGTAAACCTCACATCTGGTTTATCTACCTCTACCCATAAAGGTTCAACTTTAAATTCAAATATTGGGTCTGGTAGAAGTGTTAAATCTATTTGAGTTTTAGATTTACATCCAAATTCATTTGTACCTTCCACAAAAATTGTAGTTGGAGTTTCATAAGATATATTCAAACGATCTGACATATTATCAGAAACGCTTACCATCTCTGGCATACTACTCCACTTATATGTCAAAGCACCTTGAGCTATTACTACTGCAGAATCTGGTTTATCTGGGCAAGCAATAGACTTATCTACGTGTAAATTTATATTAGCAAGAGGATTTACTATAACAGGAATATTTAACTCATCAGAAAAACAACCATCCAAAGAAATACCTCTTACTGTATATGTGGTATTTGTTGTTGGTGAAACCACTATAGTATTATTCTCTGAATTATCAAACCATTTAAATCCAACTGCACCTGTTACTTCAAGTGTAACTGTATCACCATCACATATGGTTACAGTAGGTTGAATTGCCTCAATTGTTGGTTTTGGTAAAGTTGTTAAATTTATAGTTATAGGTTCAGATTTACATCCTTCCACACTACCTACCACAGTTACTGTATGATTACGGTCTGATACAGCAGTGAATGTAGGAGACTCCACTGAATTATTCCATACATAAGTATCAGCACCATGAGCTGTAAGTGAAAATGGCTCAGAATCAAAACAACGTATTTCTTCTCCTTCTACTGTGATAACAGGAATTTCTTTTACACGAACTGTAAATTCCTTTTCACTTATACATTTATTTTCACTATAACCAATTACTTTAATTGGTGTGTCTTGTTGTAAATTTTTTAAAGTTACCTCTCCACTATTTATATTACTTAAATCTGGATGATCCCACTTATATGTTTGAAATCCTGTTACCTTAATAGTAGCATCTTCACCTATACAAACTGCTGGTGCATCAACCAAAAAAGCTGGAATTTCAAAAGTTTTCAATTCATAACTAGCCTCTACTATACATCCATTTTTATCTTCTGCTTTCACACTATATGTAGTAATAGGCTCTGTTGTAGAAACTTCCACCGTGGTTGACATATCACTATTTGGTACATTCCAAGTAAAATGATTCAATCCAGTAGCATGTAAAGTTAATTCTACTTTTTCATTAGGGCAGACAATTTGTTCTGGACTTGTTATATAGATATTGGTAGGTTCAAATACATTAGTAGTTTTTACTTTTTCGTACTTACAACCAAGTGGGTCTTCCACTTTCACTTTAAAACGCTTAGAACGAGTTAAATTTGTATTAAAAGAATATTCACTCGATATAAGTTCTGATTCGTTGGTAATAAGGTCTTCAATATACCACTTAACATCACTACCTGACTCAACATTTTCTACAGAAACTTTAAAATCTTTTCCACCACAAACATTTGGTTCAGAGTTTATTACTAAATCTGGGAAATATGGAACTGTAATTTTTTTGGAAACAGATTCTTCACAACCATTAGTGGTAATAGTTGTAAGTTTTATATTATAATCTCCTGGTTTTGTATACTTATGACTTGATACCTCTCCACTTACTATATCCTCACCTGCATCCCAAATCACCTTATAAATTTCATCTCCAAGCACCTCAGAAGTTGATGTAAACTCTACTAATCCATCACAACTGGTTTTATATTCAAAACTTGGTTTTAGACTTACAGGGTCCAACTCTGTTTCTAAATCAATAGCAGAACATCCCAATTCATCTGATACTGTACAATAATACTTCACCCCTGGAACCATTTCTGTAGCAGGAATAGTAACTTCTCTTTGTTGGTCTGAACTTACAGGAATATTAAAGTGATTACTCCTACTCCATGTATATTTTGCATATCCTTCTGGGGCTGCTATTTTTGCATCTTCTGCGTTACATACTCTAGTAGAAAGCTTATTATCCATAAATTCTGCACGGAAATATCCATAGGCCTCGTGACTTCCTGCATATGGCATACCACCAGATCTAAATAAACAGTCTCTTGTTATGACAGAAATTTTAGCCGTACCCCCCACAAACTCACGCATATCTACCAAAATAGATGTCCATGAGCGAAATACATAATTACTTGCACTACTAGAAGCCGCACAGTTTGTACCTTTTTCAACATTTGAACCTGCTGAATTTGCAATTGTCTCATATGAAGAACATGGTATAACAGCCTCTGTTCCATCTTCTTTAGTAACTGTTACTTTAACACCAAAAAAAGGATATTCTTCTCCTACGTGTCCAGAAGAAGGTACATGTAAAACTGCCGCAAAACGATATTTTAAAATAGAAGTTTCATCAGTAATATCAAACTCATATTCCAATTTTTCTGTTGTAGCATTTTCATCATCTCCTTCCGTCTGTTTTGGAACACCCAAACGAGCAACTACTTTACCTGGGTCTGGATTTGTATAAAGATTATTACATCTTATAATCGGATCTAAAGTATTATATTCTGTTATGATTTTTATTCTATCAGTTTGGTTAACCTCAGTCCATCTATATGAATATTTTTTGTCATCATCTGGAGCAGAAGGATTATCACATTTAAAAGTACCATGATACCTTTTCCATCCTTGAAAACCTTGAGAGAAATCAATATTGGAACCATCAGTAGCTGCATATGCACTGAGTGAAATTGAAGTAAATAGTAACAAAATTAATGTTACTAGGTCTATATGCTTTTTCATAATATGTAATTTTCAGCTTAAAAGATTCTGCAAAGGTATGCAATTTAAATTCAATACACAAATAAATGCCTTAATTAACTCATTGTGGGGCATATTATGAGATAATTTTCCCTATTTTCATAAAAAAGCAGTACTTTTGTGCAATATTTCTAAATCTGATGAAAAAACAATCCATTATTGGACATATAGTCTGCTTTATTGCATACGCAATATTTGGTTTCAATATTATTGTATGCAAAGATTTGACCAGCGGAGGATTAATATCTCCACTAACCATATTCTGCATGCGTTCACTTGGCGCTGGTGCATTGTTTTGGTTTATATCATTATTTTTACCAAAAGAAAAGGTAGAAAAGAAAGACTATATCAAAATATTTGCAGCATCTATGCTTGGCTTCTTTGTTTGCCAAATAACATTCCTTGTAGGTCTGCCATATATCACTCCTATGGATTGTTCTATACTCACTGCCCTATCTCCTATCTACACCATGGGCATAGCAGCTATAGCATTAAAAGAACCTATTACTTTTAAAAAAGTAGGAGGTGTGGTATTAAGTTTTATAGGAATAATATATCTAATATTAAGTAAAACTTCTTTGGGAGGAGCTGCAGAAACTACAACATTTGGTATTATAATGTTGATTTTAAACTCACTGAGTTTTTCTATGTATTTAGGTATATTTAAGCCACTTATAGGAAAATATTCTGTAGTAACATTTATGAAGTGGATATTCTTATTTGCCTCTGCAGTATCATTACCATTTTCTGCGGGAGAATTAGTAACATTAGAATGGTCTTCTATTCCTAATATTCAATTAGCAGAGCTAGCTTACCTTATCATATGTGCCACATTTATTACATACTTCCTTATCCCTGTTGGACAAAAAAGAATACGCCCTACCCTTGTGAGTATGTATAGTTATGTACAACCAATTATTGCAATAACAGTGAGTATCTGTATTGGTATGGATACCCTTACATGGCAAAAATCCCTGGCCACTATTATGGTATTCTCTGGAGTGATAATAGTAAGTTATAGTAAAAGTAAGGTAGAAAAATAATATTACAAGACACCTGCTTCGTAGAGGGTAATGACTCGTTCTATGATGCGGTCTTTTTCACTTTCTGATATATTGTATTCCTCTTTGAGGTCGGCACCAAGTATCTTGGCAAACACCTGCCACCACCATGCCACAAAACCACCACGAAATTGCTTAATTAAATCATAAGAAGTGGCTTCTAATTCCCTATCTATAAGCTTTATAAGCATTTTACCTTGAGAAAGCGTAAATTTTTTCATTATTGGCTTATATTCTGCCAATAATTGTTTTTCATACATTTTCATATATTTTTTCTTCTCCTTTGGATCAGAAATAGTATCACAAATAGCATTTATCCTCTTGTATTCTGCACCTATAAACTTCATATAAGGATATACTTTTTTTACATCCCTAACTGTCTTCCAATAAAATTTCTCTTGTTTTTTATTTTTAAATTTTGGTGCAGGATATATAGGTACTTCATTTAAAGTAAATACCCCTATTGTATCACCTTTATAAATTTCTGAATTAAGTATATACGCACCCAACCCTTCACTATAATATGGTTTTTGAGCTACAGAATTAATAGTGAAAAGTATAAAAAATAATATGAGAATATTCTTTTTCATAAGGCAACAACAAATTTATAAAATATAATGGTATTTGAAAAATTTTGTATATTTTTGTCGTACCATTTATTTGTTAATTAATTATTCTTACGATGAAAAAATTTATAATTTTATCTTCAGTAATTTTATTTTCTATTTCTGTATTTGCCTTTCAATATGGCAGATATATAGGTCCAGTTTCCCTTTCTCTTGGTAATGTTTCATGTGTATTATCAGATAATACCTATAATAGTGTAAATCCTGCTACTATATCTTGTGGAAAAAGCAAAATAAGCGCTTTTTATCATAATAAATTTTTAGTTCCAGAATTAGGACTAGAAAATCTTTCTTTTGTTTATTCACACCCTACTCTATCATTTTCTGCAAATGTATCACATCATGGCTTTACAGACTATAGTGAAATGTCTGTTGGTGTAAACTTTTCTCGTCTTTTTAAACCTTATATTTCTGTAGGTATTGGGGCTGAATATTTGGGATGGTACTATACTGGCAAATGGAATAGTATGGCTTGTTTCAATTTAGGTATAATGGTAATGCCTATTTCCAATTTAAGTATTGGATTTTCTGTATATAATTTGTCTTTTTCCAAATTTAATATTGAAGAATCTCAATTTGAAGTACCTACAATATTTTATTTAGGATTAAAATATCAATTTACAGATCTACTATTTTTGGCCGCAGAAGCTTCACTTTCTTTAAAAGAAAACTTTACTGCAAGTATAGGATTAGAATACTTTTTTGTAAAACAAGTAGGAATGAGAGTAGGAGTTTATGCCAGTAAAGAAATTTCTCCTTGCCTTGGATTAGGTATAAATTTAAACGGATTTTGCATAGATATTGGTGCTCAATATAATTTTAAACTTGGGCTAACTTCTTCTGTAGGTATATCTTATAAATGGTAGTATGAAAAAGAAAATTGTTTTTATATTATTGTTTGTAATAGGTAAAGTTTGTTTTGGACAGCACTTATATAAAACTTCGGGCCCTGAGTCTGTCGAAGGGCAAATTGACTTTAATTCCTATCTTGAAAATTATTCCTTTGACACTGAAGATGAAACTGCCAGAGAAGAACTCATAGATCTTTGGAATGAAAAATTCAGCGAAAAAATAAATCTTAATACTGCCACAAGAGAGCAGCTGGAAGAATTTAGTTTTCTAAGTTCAAAACAAATAGAAAATTTACTTGAATATAGATTTGATTACAAAGAATTTTTAAGTATTTATGAACTAACATTAATAGATGGGTGGGATAGTAAAACTGTGGAAATGTTTTACCCATTTGTAGAGGCAAAACCAGCAGATGATGATAAATTTTCTTTTAAAAAATCATTTAAAAATGCTAATTATCAATTAATTAATAGGGTAGATTATACACTTCAAGAAAAGAAAGGTTTCAGAGAAAATAAATATTTAGGCAAGCCATGGGCCGGTTATTTAAAATATAAAATGACTGATAAAAATATTTCTATGGGTATTACTATGGAAAAAGATGCTGGTGAACCATTTGATTTTAAAAATAATCAAGGTTTCGATTTTTATTCAGCCCATTTTATGATTAATGATTTATGGAAATTTAAAACTATTATAATAGGTGATTATAAACTAAATTTTGGTCAAGGTTTGGTTTTTAATTCAAGTGCATTCTATGGGAGTGCTGGGAATATTGAACAATTTATTCAACGAACAGACAAAATAAATAAATATACTTCTAATACAGAAACCAACTTTTTTAGAGGGATTGCCAGTACTTTAGAATTTAACAACTTAAATATCTCATTATTTGCCTCTTATAATTATTTAGATAGTGCAAATGGTTATCATAGAACAGAAAATGAAATAAAAAAGAAGTTTTCTGGATATAAATTTTCTACTGGGGGAAATATAAATTATAGGTTTAAATTTGGTAAAATAGGATTATCTGCAGTGTATGATTCTACAAATTTAAACTTTGGTATTGATTATAGATTTTATTATAAAAATTATGGTTGGGCAGGGGAATGTGCCATTGATAAAAAAGGAAATATTGCCACGCTTCACAATTTTTATTTAAATACTGAGTATAATATTTCTACTAATCTTATGATAAGATATTATGGTAAAAATTATAGTAGTAGTTTTGCTAATGCTTATTCGATGAAGGAAAATAGTGGTGAAACAGGTTTTTTATGGGCATTTAATTGGAATATAAATGAAAAATTCAAATGGTATAATAGTGCAGATATTTGTTTCTTTTTGGAAGAAAAATATTTAATAAGTAAACCTTCTGTAGGGTATAAAATAAATACTCTTTTTTCTTATAATGTAGCTGAAAATCATTTACTTAATATTAAATATAGTTTTGATAGTAAAGAAAAAGATGATGTAGATTCTAAAGAACATATAAGGCCAACACTTCCATATTTTAAACATTCTGTTTCTATAATTTATAATGGTAATTTTATAAATGGAGCTGTATTTAAGTCGGGTGTAATGTATAATTATTATAAATACGCAAATGAAAAGGGTAGTAGTGGTTATCTCCTTTATCAAGATTTGGGGTGGAAATGGGAGAAAATCAATTTTATATTAAGGCTTGCATTTTTTAATGCATCTGAATATGAAAATAGGTTTTATAGTTATGAAAATGATGTTCTATATGCATTTTCATCTAATCAATATAACGGAAAAGGTATTAGATTCTTTTTCAACTTCAACTATAAGATATTCAAAAACTTACAGCTTTGTTTTAAAGTATCTAATACCTTCTTTGTAGATAGAAATGTAATTGGTAGTGGAAATGAAGAAATATTAGGATCTAATAAAACTGATTTTCATTTACTACTCAATTGGAAATGGTAATTAATTACTCATTTCAAGCATTTTAATAATAGGGCGTACTGCCTTTTCTGCCACTTCCTTATCTACTATAATTTCTGGAGATTCATTTTTAAGACAATTATATAGTTTCTCCATGGTATTCATACGCATATAATTACATTCATTACATGCACAATTTCCTGTTTCTGGAGGCACTGGTATAAATGTTTTTTCTGGGTAATCTTTCTTCATTTGATGAAGAATACCGCTTTCTGTAGCTACAATAAATTGTGTTTTATCAGATTTACCAGAATATGAAAGTAAAGCAGCTGTAGAACCAATAAAATCTGCCAAATCTAATAGTTCTTTTTTACATTCTGGGTGTGCCAAAACTTCTGCTTCTGGGTACTCAGCCTTCAATTCTTTAAGTTTTTCTATAGAAAATTGGCTATGTACATGGCAACAACCATTCCAAAGTATCATATTTCTGCCTGTAAC
>JAEIGA010004677.1_pt1 | contig 21140 bp, 48 predicted proteins | sample 9270691 | NCBI WGS metagenome assembly JAEIGA01 (sample SAMN17057246, study PRJNA624740) | gut metagenome | biome: biome; isolation source: fecal sample | host: Bos grunniens | place: China: Xizang | collected 2019 | reverse complement strand
TTCCCGTGAGGACGGTTATTCCTACGCCGACAGCATGGACGAACTTCTGGAGGAAATGCGCGGCATGATGGGCGAACTGCCCGAAGAGAAGCGGCGCGAAGTCCAGCGGTTTGTGGAAAAGATGGATCGTATGTAAAGGTGGTGGCCTCTTGTGATAACTGAAAAGGACTTGCAGGAGGCTATTGCCGAATGTCAAGGGGTACGCAATCCCAACGCAAGCACTTGTATCAAACTCGCCGCGTTTCTTATCATCCAAGAGCATCTTTATGGGCAACCGTCAGAGGATGTTTCCAAAATGGAAATACCCACCTATTCCTACGCCTCCGCGCCTGTTGAACCAATCGAAACCACGATAGACTATCAGAGCGACACGGAATTTTCACAGGCCGTTGACGGCAGAAAGGCAAGCACGGTGTGGCCTGTCATGGAAGAACTCATGGAAGTGCTACGGGTGACAAACAAACCGCTATACAAGGCGACGTTACGCAAAATTCAAGACTAATCCACGCAAAGGGAGGGCCGGAGAAATCCGGCTCTTTCTTTTTGCGAAAACTTTTTATAATTTTTAGAAAAAAGTGTTGACAAATGTGGACGTATCGTTTATAATAATAAGCGTAGAGAATAAAAAACACGAAAACAAGGAGGAAAGAAAAATGAAGTACAGAGTGATGAAATGCGACATTATCACGGAGGAATGGAGCGATTACGGAACCTATACCGAGGAAGATGTGAAGCTGATTGTTAGAGGTTACCACTTCAACGGACTCTTTTACGAAAAGAAGAACAGCAACACGATTTATACTGTAGAAGAAGTTTTCTAATAACCAACCACCCGCCCCGGAGGTTACGAGGGCATCCGTCAGTCGGTAAAAGTCCGACTCTGAATGAGCAAGAGCGAAACGGAGGGAAAGGGAAAAAATGGACGAAAGAGTTGAAATCGTTAAGACGTATCCGGCAAAGACTGGCGTAGTAACAGTGACAAGATATCTTGAAACGGACGAGTTCAAGGTGAAACACAGCAACCCGGATTTGTGCTTCTGCACGGAATGGCATCCGTACAAGTTAGCTGCAATCGCCCACGCTCAATTATTGTCAAGATACTGATTGATCGCGAACACCGCGCCGGGCGTATCCCGGCAGAAAGGGGAAAACAATGACCGAGCGTTACATCGAGCGCCTGTTGGCGGAAGAAGCTGACGAAGCCGTTGTGCAGAGAGCTATCGAAAAGTATTTGAGAGGGGAGGGCAACTGATGAGCGAACGTCTAACCCGGTGGGAAGGTCGAGATTCTGACGGAACGCCGAGAGCTGTGTTGGCGAAGCGGGACGGCTCTTGGGTGGACAACCTACAAGAGGCTCTGCGGAAGTTGGCTCGGTATGAGGACATGGAAGAGCCGAAACTGCCGCCGCTCGGCAAGCCCATGACGGATGAAGAAATGGCGAGTTGGCTTTGCCGCATGATTAAAAATCGGATGACGGGAGAAAAAGAATGAACGATATTAAAGCGCAACCATACTCCGAATGGCTGGAAGAGGCGCTGCATGATCTGGTGGACCTTGCCCCGCAAACGATCGGCCTTGTGATGATCCTGCCGGACGGCTCGACGGCGACGAAGTATTTCAACGCCGACGCAAGAGATCTCACTCTCTTTTGCGATGCGTTCCGCCTGGACTGGCTGTCAAAAGTCTTTGAAGCCAACATCGAAAACATCAAGCGTCTGCTTGAGGAAGAGGAGGACGAGCCATGAGAAAGCCAACAGATAACCTAATTGGGCAACGGTTTGGCCGCTTGACGGTGGTCGAACGCGCAGAAAACTATCGGCATACAACATTTTTCCCCAACGGGAAAGCCGTTCGCTCTTCGATCCCGATGTGGCGGTGCGTGTGCGATTGCGGGAACGAAAAAACAGTGCTCGGCGCAAATCTCAAAGCCGGACGAACAAAGTCATGCGGGTGTTACATCAAGGATTGGAGAAAAGAGAGGATGAGAGAGGATTGATAAGGGACGAGCTGATTAAGGACATGAACGCGATGGAGGATGGGATGATCAGGACGGGGCAACGCACAGACATTTGGCAGGATCGCCTTGTGTGGGCGCTGTGCAAAGCTGTGTACGATATCATCAAATACCTTATGTTGAAGGAGGCAAAGGAATGACATTAGCAGAACGCATCATCGAATATCGGACAAGGGAGGAACTGTCACTTGCAAGTCTTGCCGCCAAAGCTGGTCTTGACCGCGTGACCGTCTACAGAGCGGAGAGCGGTCGGCACGTCTCTCGCAAATCAGAGGAAAAGATCGAACGTGTTTTGAATGGAGAAGGGAGAACAGAATGAAAAAGTACATTGAAATCGTTGACAGGCTGAAATCGGACACGATCAAAATCAGCGACCTTGAATGGCTTTTGCCTCTCGCAGCAGAAGCAATTGAGGTTTTGAGCGCGACGGTTGACGCGCAAGACCGCCGAATTATGGAGCTTGAATGGGAAAGCCGCTCGCATCTTGTCAATGTGGAAAAGGATACCCCATCAGACGGCGAAATCGTGCTGGCTTACATGGCCGGGGCAGAGCATCCTGTGATCGTCCAGTATCGCGGTGGTAATTCAAACCAGCCGTGGCGCAGCTACATCGACGGTTGGCCTATCATCGGTGGTAAGGTCGAATATTGGATGCCTGTTCCGTGCAGAAAGGAGCGTTCCTGATGGCGAAAAGAAACAGTTTCGTTGACCGTCTTGCACGGGACCGAGAAGCCGACATTGCCGTCAACAGGAGATTGGCCAGGACGTACATTCTGGACATGGTAACTGTTGCACTTGGGCGCATGGGCTTTCGTGAGGCACGGTTTGCCAAGTTCGACAAGGCGCTTTCAGAGGCTTGCGAGGACTACGGGAGGCTGATACTTGACGATGCCGCAACGGACAAAGAATTGTGGTACAGCAAGGACAAGCTGGACGAGGAGCTGAAACGCTATGTAGGTAGCTTGTTCGTCCCGTACGACCAGCGGTATTATTCAAAATAAAAAGCCCGCCACGGCGAACCGTGACGGGCCAGGAGGAGAGAAAGGGGCTGTAAAATGAAAGACCATACAGCGCAGAATCATAATAACATGAACGTCGAAAAATTGCAAGGGGTATTTTTCAACACCGAGTTCCGACGCTGGGAATATTATGGACAAGACTCTGTCATCAGGGCCGGAGAACCGCAACCGGGTTTTGTCAGCGCAAGCTATCAGAAATGCGTTGACTATCAGAACAAAGTGGAGGGGACGAAATGAAACGCTTGTGGCCGTGCTTGCTCTTCCTGGCAAACAATGAGATCTTAAGCTGCATCGCTCTGTTGATCTATGTCGCCATGTTCCTGCACTTCCTTCTCCATGCGGCGGCAGAACGGGAGGCGCGGTAGATGTTTATGAACAAGCCAAAACCCGCTGATGACTATCAGGACCGTCTGCGGGGATATGAGCGGGACAAGCAACAGCTCCGGGCGACGATGGGCCACTTGTCAGCAGCCGAATTTACAAAGGCGCTCAAAGCCTTGGCGGATAAATGGCGCATATGACCAATCGGAAAATGTTTTAATCTTTTTCAGAAAAATTATAAAAAAGTGTTGACAAATGAAGCCCTATCCCTTATAATAGCAGATGTAAAGAGCAAAGACCCAATAAAAAACAGGAGGGCAAAACAATGAAAGGGACAGAAAAGCAAATCGCATATGCGGAATCCCTCCGCAGCCAGTTCATCGCTCCGCTTCAGCAGGACATTGAGACGCAGGAGAGGCTCATTGAGAGCTACAGAGCGAAGATGGAGGCCGACCCATCCCGCGACTACAGCGCCAAGATCGAGATGCGTCAGGCGCGTATCGCCACCAACCAGCGCAAGATCGCTGCCGTTCTCGCCATCGATAACGCTGGCGAACTGATCGACGCGATCAAATACGGACGTACATCCCTGTATTTATCGGAGTGAGATTACTCGCTCCGCATGAAAATGATAAATAGGAGGAGGAAACAATGTACAAATGCCTTGATTGCGGCCACATCTTTGACGATGGAGAACAGGCCGTCAGCAGAGAATACCACGACGAGATCCTCGGCGGTTTCCACGAAGATTTCGCAAGCTGCCCGATTTGCGGCGGGGACTTTGAGGAAACCGTGGAATGCGAGAAATGTCACGGCGAGTTTCTGACGGACGAGCTGATTGGCGGATACTACTGCGAGGAGTGTCTGAAAGCGGCGCTGACCGTTGACGGCTTTCTTGATTTCGCGGAGTACGCCGACGAAAATCTTGGCGATTCAGACTTGCACACCGTCGAACACTTCATGCTTGTTTGGGTATACGGCGTGAGCGATAGCGCGATCACCGGGAGCAGCAAGGATTTCCGAGCACTGATGACGGAGGAGTTTGAAGAGACGGTGCGTGCTGCCGTGTATGTTTCCAATGACGATTTCCTGGAAAATCTCTGGAACTATCTGCACGACTACGATATGCTGGGGAGTTTTGCAGAATGGCTCTACGATAAGGAGGTGAGAAAGTGAAGATTAAAAGACCCGAGCGAAACACCAACTTTTCCGTCCCGTGTACGGTAGAGGAAAAGGAAGACGTGGCCCGCAGAGCAGCAGAGAAGGACATGACGATAAGCGCGTATATCCGTTGGTTGCTGAAGAACTATCCTGCCAGCGAACGCAAGCGGCGCAAGGAGGAAAACAATGACCGAGAGTGAGTACCGCAAGCAAGAAGGCATCAGCCGTACCGAACTTTGGCGACTACGGGAAAGCCCAGAAAAGTTCCGATACTTCCAAACGCATCCAGAACCAGCGACCCCGGCGCTGATTTTCGGCGCGGCAGTACACAAGCTGCTGTTGGAGTCTGAGACGTTCGGCATGGAGTTCGCCGTCGCTCCCGAATGTGACCGCAGAACGAAAGACGGAAGAGAAGCCTACAGCGCGTTTCTAGCGGCTTCTGATCGCAAGAGTGTAATTTCACAGGCCGACTACGAAAAGGCCGCAGAAATGGCGCGGATAGCCTTAGAAGCACCGTTCGTCAAGAAACTGCTGGACGGTGAGCATGAGAAGCCGTTCTATTGGGTCGATGACCTGACGGGAGAGCCGTGCAAGATCCGCGTGGACTGTCTGACGTATGTCAACGGTCAGCCGATTGTCATTGACTACAAGACCACGGCAGACGCAAGCACGGACGGGTTCATGCACCACGCTATCAATTTTGGCTACGACTTCCAAGCCGGAATGTACTGCGAGGGTGTGGAGAAGGCGACTGGGAAAAAGCCGCTGTTTGTGTTCATCGCGCAGGAGAAAACAGCGCCGTATGCCGTGAACATCCTCCAGGCTGATGACCTGATGGTAAAGCGTGGGTACGATGTTTTCCGAGAACTGATCGGTATCTATCATGAGTGCAAGACTACTGACAACTGGTACGGATACCTCGGAGCCTACAACGTGATCAACAATCTGACTCTCCCGGCATGGCTTGCAAAGGCGGTGGAATAGTGGGGAACTATTATCAGCATTACTATAACGGCAAGCATTACATCCAAACGGTAGGGGAAACAGTAAAAAGAATCGGGCGGGAAGAATTCAAGTTCGGCAAAGACACCACGGAAAAGCAGAGAGAATACCATGCCGATCTGCTGAACTTCTTGGAGGCAAAGGGGGTGCTTCAATACGGCAGAAAAGGGCTTGACAGGCCGAGGAACAGAAACGACTGTAGGTCTAAAATCAACGCGCTACTGACCATTCTCAAAAAGGAAGGTCTAGCAGAAGAATTTTTCGGCAAAAACAAGGAGGAGGAAAAATGAACGAAGAAACCACCAACAGCGAACAGACCCAGCTTGCAACGGTAGAGCAGACCGCGATCACCGTTGGCGGCAACGTCTGGCAGGACAAGGCCGCATTCAATCAGCTCCTGCGGGCGGCGCAGATGCTCTCGCAGACCAGCATTATCCCGCAAACCTATCAGAACAAGCCGCAGGACTGCTTTGTCGCGATCGAGATGGCTTCCCGTATGGGAGTTTCCCCGATGGTTGTCATGCAGAATATGTATGTGGTCAAGGGTAAGCCGTCCTGGGCCGGACAGGCTTGCACGATGCTGATCAACAGTTGCGGGAAGTTCCGAGATGTGAAGCACGTTTACACGGGTGAGAAGGGTTCTGACAATCGCGGGTGCTATGTGACCGCAACGCGCATTTCTGACGGTGAACAGATCAACGGCGTGGAGGTCAATATGCAGATGGCAAAGGCCGAGGGCTGGACAAGTAATCCCAAATGGCGCAATATGCCGGAGCTGATGTTGGCCTACAGAGCAAGCGCCTTTTTCGCCCGCGTCTACTGCCCCGAAGCCCTGATGGGCGTACAGACCTACGATGAAGTAATTGATAGCCAGCCGCAGCAGAACGGAGCAACGGAATTGACTGCCGCTTTGAAGGGAGAATAAAAATGGCTTCTATTTCTGTACCGATTACCGTAAACTTGCCAGATAATTGGCTTGAAATGCTTTTTGACCGTGCAAAAGAGGACGGCGTGTTTTTACCTGTCATCCGCTGCAAAGATTGCAAGTGGTATGGGCTGGAAGGCTGCCCGGTCACCATTGTAGAAGACGCGATTGACGGAGAAACTATCAAGCCATCAGAAGATGACTATTGTTCGTTCGCTGAATTTAAAGAGCCGGAAGCAACGGAACTTACTGCGGCGTTGAAAGGAGAATAAAAGATGAAGTGCAAAGTATGTGGAAAGCGTTTCCCCCTGCTAAAAGAAAAGCGGTATCTCGCAACTGACAGATGCGGACTTTCGGAAGCCATGTCTGGCGGCGCAATAAAGTATGAGTGCTTTGATTGCCCGTCTTGCGGTTGCCAGATTGTTATTCAGCCTTACAAAGAACCTATTAGATCCCAACAGGAGGATAATGAAACATGAACCCTGATTTAAGTATGGAAATAGACTATGGCCCCATTATTGAGAAAGTCAAAAAAGAAGCTGTTCTCAGCATGATCGCCAAAATTGACAGAAGTGGAGAAATGACCGCGTTTGTTAAAGCCCTTCTCGATAATGGATGTACGGCTGACGCTATCATAGACGCAATTGTATCTATTCCGTCTAAAGAAGAAAGCAAAAAGGAGGAAACCAACTAATGTCCTACAACAAAGTAATCCTTGAGGGACGGCTCACCGCTGACCCGGAGCTGAAAACCACTCAGAGTGGCGTGGAGTTCTGCAACTTCACGATGGCCGTTGACAGAAACTTCAAAAACGGCGAGGAGCGACTTGCAGACTTCCCAACGCTGAAAGCATGGCGCGGAACGGCAAAGTTTATCTCGCAGTATTTCCACAAGGGCGATCCCATCCTCGTTGACGGCAGACTTGAGACGAGCAAGTTTGAAACCGATGATGGGCGCACGGTGTACAGGACGGATGTGGTGGTCGAGAACGCTACATTCACCATCAGCAAGAAGGGAGACAAGCCCGCCGAAACTCCCGCAAAGAAGCAGACGTTCACGGAAATCGGCGGCGACACAGGCGACTTGCCTTTTTGACGGGGGTGACGCAAAATGAAAGTATCGCTTGACCCGGGCGCATACGTCCCGGAACGCGCTCATGAGGATGACGCTGGGCTTGATTTACGGTCCCCGAGTAGCTTTTGGCTTTTTGCAGGAGAACACAAGCCCATTGATACGGGCGTACACATTGCGATACCCCGTGGATATGTCGGGCTTATCACCAGCAAGAGCGGCCTGATGGCAAAGGGCATCACTAGCCGTGGAACGATCGACAGCGGATACACGGGCAGCATCAAGGCCGTGCTTTACAACCACGGCGCGGAGAGTTATCAGGTCAGAGCGGGCGACAAAATCACGCAACTTGTGGTTTTGCCGATCCACAACGAGCCTGTGGAATTGGTCAGCAGTTTGGAAGAGACGGAGCGCGGAGACGGTGGTTTCGGTAGCTCTGGAAGATGACACAAGCCGAGCCGGGCGGCTAATCCCGGCAAGGAGGAGGTGATGTGAAATGACGAGGTACGATCCTTACACCGATAGGTTCATAATGGGTGATGGTTCCTCGATGCTACATAGCCGGGAAAACCCGGCAGAGGAAGTATATGATAAATTCACCGACACGGTTGGAAATATCCATTGGACGGGTACAAGGTCGGGGAAGCATATCATCCCGGCCAATCTGGCAGAGGTGAACGATGTACATCTTTGACAGCCGCGAGAAGAAGAACGACCATGTAAAAGCCTACTTCGAAAAGCACGGGTTGGAATACCGCATTGAGGCGTTAAAGGCCGGTGACTACATGATAGACGGTGGTAAAGTTACTGTTGACCGAAAAGCCTCCATCGAAGAAATCAGCAGAAACCTCACTAACCCTTTCGACAAGCGGCGTTTCTGGAATGAAGTGCGCCTTGCAAGGGAACTCGGCTTACACTTGATTGTGCTGATCGAAGCGGGAAAGTACAAGGCCGTCAAGGATTTAGCGCCATGGAAGTCAAAATATTCGCCAGTCCGTGGCGGCGCTCTTATCCACGAAATGGAGAAGCTGAAACACGCTTACAATGTCGATTTCGTTTTCTGCTCCAAACGCAGCACCGGGCGGCGGATCGTGGAACTTTTGAAGGAGGAGGGAGAAAAATAAACATTGCATACAACATGGACTGCCTCGCCGCCATGCGGGAAATGCCGGACAAATACTTCGACCTTGCGGTGGTCGATCCGCCGTATGGGATCAATGCAGATACTTTCAACAACGGCTCTGGAGCGTCTAAAGATAGAGGGATCTACGGAACGGCGGTACGGCTTAGGAAAGACCGATTAAGCCACGGGAGCGGAAAGCTGGAAAACCGATTATTAAATCAATCTGATTGCAGTTGGGATAAAGATCCTCCACCAAAAGAGTATTTTGACGAGTTGTTTCGTGTCTCAAAAAATCAAGTCATTTGGGGCGGGAATTATTTCCATTTGCCGCCGACACGAGGAATAGCGGTTTGGGATAAATTACAACCGTGGGAAAACTTTTCTCAAGTTGAATTGGCGTGGACATCATTCGACACTCCAGCATCTCTTTTTCGGATGGCAAACACAATGGGCAACAAGATTCATCCCACTCAAAAACCCGTTGCTTTGTACGCATGGATTTACAGCCGATATGCAAAACCCGGCGATAAAATTCTTGATACACATTTAGGAAGCGGTTCAAGCAGAATCGCCGCCTATGATGCTGAGCTTGACTTCGTGGGCTATGAGATCGACAAGGAATACTTTGACAAGCAAGAGGAACGCTATCAGCGGCACATTTCGCAAATCAGTTTGTTTGTTGATGGTGAGCAAGGAGAAGGCGGTGAGATAACGCTATGGTGAACTACGCCGACGATATCAAACGCGCCGTGCCAGCAACGGAGCTGTTCCCGTTCTACGGTTTTTCCATCAACAGAGGCGGCTTTGCCTGTTGCCCGTTGCACGGCGAGAAAACAGCTTCGTTGAAAGTCTACGACGGCATCAGAGGTTGGCATTGTTTTGGGTGCGGTCAAGGCGGGAGCGTGATAGATTTTGTGATGCGGTACTTCGGGCTGAATTTTCTCGACGCGCAGAAGAAGATCAACGACGATTTCCGTCTTGGACTTCCCATCGGGGAAAAGCTGACCCGTGACCAGCAGTTGGAGGCCGACCGCAAGGCCGCTGAACGCAAGCGGCAACAGCGTGAGCGGGAAATGGCGTACAAGCGCGTTCTGACGGCCTATCACGCCGCTTTAGACAGGTGGGTAAGTCTGGACATTATGAAACGAGAAAACGCGCCTAAAAGCCCGTCAGAGCCTTATAACGAAGAGTACGTCTACGCCGTCAAAAGGATAGCTGAAGCGGGGTACGAACTGGACAAGGCGACGGATGCGCTACGAGCGTTTGAAAGCAATACTTGACATAACGCGAAACATCTGATATACTAACTATAGTCAGTAGTGGTAGGCCGACCGCTACAGGCGTGAAAACTTAACACTATTGACTGAAAACCTCGCTCAATCCGGCGGCCTCCGGGGAGAGCGGGGTTTTGTAATACAAGAAGCTCCGAAAGGAGATTAAAATGCGAGATAACACACAACTGATACCTGATTTCACAAAAGACGATTACCTTGAAACAAGTGAGCCGTTTTCGTGGCTTTATCAATTCCATACTGACCCGTTTACACAACAGCAGATGTTGACGAAGATAAAGTCACAGGCTGCGGCGGTTGGCATATCGAACTTTGTAGCACTGTGGAAGTCCTACCTTGACGGAATTAAATCGCAGAGGGGCCAGACGCTTGCAAACGCAACGGACTTTACCGGCCAGCCCATGGAGCTAATGTGCGGAAAGTACATTTGCGACGATTCTGGTGTGAGGCTCAAGGACGCTTTCGGCTACGATGTTTACATCAGTCTGCATCCGATAATGCCCGTCGAGAGGCTCGTGAACATCGACGATGGGCAAGAGCGGTTAGAAATTGCCTACAGAAAGGGCAAGACATGGAGAAGCATTATTGTAGAAAAGGCCACGATTGCCTCCAGCTCGTCAATCCTCCAACTTGCGGCTTTTGGCGTACTTGTCAATTCGGAAAACGCGAAGCAGTTAAGCACATACCTTCTCTCCATTGAGGAAATGAACTATGACGAAATCCCGGAGGAAAAGTCTGTCGGTAGGCTCGGCTGGGTGCTTCAAAACGGATTTGCTCCATACTTCGATTCCGTAATCTTTGACGGAGAGGCGAACTTCAAGCACATTTTCAATTCAGTCCACAGCGCCGGGGATTATGAAGTATGGAAAGACGCAATCCGTAAAGTCAGAGCGGAGAAAACTCCTGCAAGAATAGCTATTGCGGCTTCGTTTGCGTCTGTTCTGCTTGAACCGCTGGGGCTTTTACCGTTCTTCACGCATATCTGGGGATCGACGGAGTGCGGCAAGAGTGTAATGTTGCTTTTGGCGGCTTCCGTGTGGGCTTGCCCAAAGTTTGGTGAATATGTCTTTACCTTCAATTCGACGGGCGTAGGTCAAGAACTGACGGCGGCTTTCCTCAACAGCTTGCCTATGTGCATGGATGAGTTGCAGTTACAGTCCTCTGCTGGTATCAAAGACTTTGATAAGATCGTGTATGCGCTGACGGAAGGTGTAGGCCGCACAAGGGGCGCAAAAGCGGGGGGCTTACAACGGCAAAACCGCTGGCGGTGCTGCTTCATCACAAACGGTGAGCATCCTCTAAACAATGCCAACAGCGCAGGAGGAGCTGTCAACAGGATAATTGATGTTGAAGTCACGGAAAAGATTTATCACGATCTCGTCGGCCTCTGTGCCATCATCAACGAGAACTACGGCTTTGCGGGGCGCGAGTTTATCGCTTATCTTCAGTCTGATGGCGCTTTGGAGCGGGTCAACGAAATCCAAAAGGAGTTTTACCGCGAACTGCTCAAGAGCGACAGCACCGACAAACAGGCTGCATCCGCCAGTGCGATCCTTGCCGCCGACAAGATAGCGACTGAGCTGATTTTCCACGATGACAACGCCTTGACGGTGCAAGACATGGTTGCGATTATGACAAAGCGTGACGATGTGAACGTCAACAGACGGGCGTTGGAGTACATCTATGAGCTGGTGACGAGAAATCCGATGCACTTCGTTCCAGATGAATACGGCGATTATAGGTCCGAAGTTTGGGGAAAGATCGACACAGACTGCTATTATTTCGTCAAGTCAGTCTTTGACAGGGAAATGATGCTGGCTGGATTTAACAGCACATCTTTCCTTGCGTGGGCCAAGCGGCAAGGGATCCTGATATGCGACAAGGACGGGAGGCGCACAAAAAAGGCCAAAGTGGGAAACAGCGTGATCAACACCGTCTGCCTGTCCAAAAACGGTGAGAAAATCCAAGAAAACAACGCAGAATTTGATGATTTGGAGGGGTTGCCGTTTTGATCTGAATAAACGATTGTATACAACCGTTTCCCGATTTCCCGGTTTTTCCCGCCATTTTGAATAAGCCCTATATATAGAGACACATATATGCGAGAGGCAAAGATATATATCTTCTCGCGTATAGGAAGAAAAATTCATCGGGAAAAACGGGAAAAGCGGGAAATGGGGATAAAAAACCTAGTAATATCAAGGCTTTCAGCGTTTCCCGATTTTACCATCAGAATGGGAAACGGTGGGAATGATAAGGAGGAGTGAACATGAAAAAAACAAAGAAAAGAAAAATGAGGATACAATTGCGGCCAATTGGTATGTGGATCCACAGAATTGAAGAAGATTGGGCCGGCGACGGGGTGACATACTGCTCTTCTTGCAATTATGGGTACGCAGATGATGCGTTTCATGAAGTGGAAAGGTTTAATTATTGCCCACATTGTGGAGTGAGGATGCGGAAACGATGAAAGTCAGAGTTACAATAATGACGGAAAACGATGTTCCGTTTGAGAAAATAGCAAGCGTCCCAAATGTCGAAGAAAAGGTCAAGGCTGCGTGGGACTACGCGATCAAACTGATAAACACGATGATATTAGGCGGTGGTGAAACCGCATATGTCGAGAGCACGGAAATTATAAAGGAGGAGTAAACATGATTTATCTGATGGTCGCGGCCCTGGTGGGCATCGCCTACTGCGCCTGGACTATGACCAGGCTGGTGAGGCTGGTCAAAGAGTGCAAAGCGCGGATGGAGGGACGGAAGTGGTAGAGGAATACATAAGCCGCGAGGATGCAGAGGATGCTGTCCGAGCGTGCTGTCTGGAGGCCAGCGCTTGCAATCTACAGTGCATCAAGGACCTACACGCAGCCGATGTGCGGCCTGTTGTCTACTGCCGGGATTGCTATGCTTATCGCCGGGACAAGGAACTTGCTGAGGCGGCGTATCTTGACCCGAAAATGTACTGCGGACTTCTACGCTGCGAAATGGGAGAGAACAGCTTTTGTTCATATGGAAGGCGAAAGGGCGAGAAGTCATGAAAGATTATATTGAGCGCGAGCAGGCTATTACAGTTTTCAAAACCTTTTACGGTAAAAGTCTCCGAGTTGTGTTGGAGGCTCTTGAAGAGGAACACGCAGCCGATGTGCGGGAAGTGGTGCTGTGTCGGGATTGCAAGTGGTGGCGCGGCGAAGGAACGATCTGCAAGGGGATCGGAATCGACTTTGACGCTGATGGCTTTTGTTGCGAAGGTGAGCGCAAAGACGGCGCGGAGATGAAAGGAGAAGCAGATGGAACTTAAACCTTGCCCGTTCTGCGGGGGAGAAGCGGGGTATAACAGCCGCAGAGAGTGGAATATGGATGGCGATAACAAGGTATGCACAGTCTCGGAGCGATACAAGATCGCTTGCAGACATTGTTACTGCGGTACTCCTTGGCTGTTTTATGAGGAAGACGCGGTGGAGATGTGGAACAGGAGGGCCGAATGATCCACTTCGGAGACATCACAAAGATCAGCGGCCTTGCCGTCCCGCCCGTCGATGTGATAACCGGCGGATCCCCGTGCCAGGACCTGTCTGTGGCCGGAAAACGCGCCGGGCTTGACGGGGAACGCAGCGGCCTGTTCATGGAACAGATCAGGATTATAAAGGAGATGAGATCGAGATATGTGCAAGTTGGAGGGTCAGATCAACTGGTTCGACTCCCTCGATAGTGCGTCTGGGAAAACGTCCCCGGAGCCTTCAGCTCAAATGGAGGGAAAGACTTCCAGGCCGTCCTCACGGAGTTCGTCAGGATCGCAGAGCCGGACGCTCCCGATGTGCCTTTGCCTGAAAAGGGTCGATGGCCCAAATCCGGGTGTATCTATGACGGTCTGGGACGATGGAGCCTTGCTTGGCGCGTACACGACGCGCAGTTTTGGGGAGTCCCCCAGAGAAGGAAACGCATCGCGCTTGTCGCAGATCTGGGAGGCTTGTCCGCCCCCGAGATACTCTTTGAGCGCAAGGGCCTGTCAGGGGATCCTGAACCGTGCGGAGCGGCGCGGGAAGAAACTGCCGGAGCAACTGGAGGCGGCGTTGATAGCGCAATCGGCTTTACGAACAGAGGATATGGCTCTGGAAGCGTAGCCGAAACACTCAGGTCAGACCCTCACGGCGCTTATCCGATGGTAACGCAGAGCGCAAGCGTCGGCGTAGACGTCTGCGATGCACGATACGTTGACACCACACACGCAGACGATGTTGTACGTATGGACGATACGGCCGCACCGCTTCAAGCGAGAGATCACAAGGGCGGGAAACTGGTCTACGATGCCAGAGGCAACGGTGACGGCGAGATCGCCCCGACCATGACGGGCGACCACCAAAACCGCGTGACGGATTATACGGCGCTGTGCGTCGGCAACGGTCAGCTCAACCAGATGAGCATGGCGGAACAGGCCAACACCCTGGACACCATGCACGACCAGCAGGCGGTAATGGTAGCCGCTGTGGATTGCCGGAACGGCGTTGAAAACCCGGACACGAACGGAACGCTACAGTCAAAGCCAAATGGTGGCATGAGCTTGAACTATCAAAATGTCTGCCGTACTGGCTCTATCGTTCGCCGTCTGACCCCGCTTGAGTGCGAACGGCTCCAAGGTTTCCCGGACGGCTGGACGGACATAGGCGAGTGGACGGACAGCAAGGGCAAGAAGCACAAGGACGCTGACAGTCCGCGCTACAAGGCCCTCGGCAACTCCATCGCTCTCCCGTTCTGGCAGTTCCTCGCCAGACGCATCTGCGCCCAGTACGAGCGCAACATCACGATGGCAAGCCTGTTCGACGGCATCGGCGGTTTCCCTCTCGTCTTTGAACGATGCGGGGCGAAGGCTGTATGGGCAAGTGAGATCGAAGAGTTCCCGATCGCCGTCACGAAAAAACACTTCCCGGAGGAGGGCTGACGATGTATGAAGAACTGGTAAAGCGGCTGAGAGAGGCTGCAGAATGGGTACCGTGCATCATGGACAGGGCAGTCGCGATCAAAGCTGCCGATGCAATCGAGGAACTGCAAAAGGTGGCGAACAAACTCCTTGCAAAGTATCAGGAAGAAGCAGAGGACATGATTTGGGAATACAGCGGACACATTGGTGAAAGTTTGGACTATCTGCATGAAGAGATAAAAACATTGCAAGCGCAAATTGACGGCAAGCCGGAGCCGCCGAAGGAGGAGACATAATGAAACCCGGATTGATTGAAGCATTTTTCGCATGGATATTGGTAATTGGCGGATTAGTGTTTGATAGGCCACTATATGTAGTTGCCGCTGGCCTATTTGCTATTGCGGCCAACATAGCGCAAATCCGGGAAAAGATGCCGAAGGAGAAGACATGATGGGCGTGTACATTCCAGGAATGGAGATGCCGCAAAGCTGCCATGAATGTGTGGCGGGATATGGCGGATGCTGCTATGTTGCGCCGCCCGAAGCGGATGGCATTTGTCCAGACCATGATAGACCAGACTGGTGTTCTCTCGTCGCCGTCCCGCCGCATGGAAGGCTGATCGATGCGGACGAGCTTTACGAAGATTGTGCTCTTGACTACAAGTATGAAGTCGCTGCCACTACAACCCGTGTCAACGAGTATATGCAGCTCAAAATTGACGCTGCTCCAACCATCATCCCGGCAGTGGAGGGAGAGACATGATTTACAAAGTATGGGTATGCCTTGAAGCCGAATACGATGACATTGAAGCAGACAGCGAGGAAGAGGCGTTTCTGATTGCGAGTGATGCGGCTATGTCCGGCGGCTCTTGGGAATGGACAGTAAGCGAGGCAGAGGAGGGCGAGTAATGGGAACTAACTACTATGCTGTGCGGAACAGGCCGACAGTTTGCGACCCCATTCACATTGGGAAATCTTCTGCTGGCTGGCTGTTCAGTTTTCAAGCGCAAAACGACAGATGGAGCGAACCGTCTGTCATTTGGAACACATATGAGCAAGTCAAGGCATGGCTGTATAAGCACACGGTTCTGGACAAGGACTTCGTTATCATGAACGAGTACGACGAGATTGTTTCCTTTGAAGACTTCATAGACCTCGTTGATAGCAAACAGACCGATGAACACAACAGGAGCAATCCCGACAACTTCTCTTATTCAAGGAACGTAGACGGCTATCGGTTTTCGGATGGAGACTTTTGTTAGGAGGGCTGCCGAAGGTTATGAAAGAAATAAGCGGATATAGTCCGAGCAAAGACCCGCGCCTCATTAACTGCAAAACAGAGTGTGGCAATGAACGGTGCTTCGCAAAACGCTATGGCCTGTTTGCAGAAAAGACTTGCCCAAATTTCAAAGAGCCGAAGCCAATCACCAACGCCGACCGCATCCGCGCCATGAGCGACGAGGAGCTGGCGGAGTGGTTTATCAAAATTCAAAACGATGTTGCCGACTACTACGATAGCGGCCACGCATACGCTCCCGAATTGCCAACGATGAAAGAAAGCTGGCTCGACTGGCTGAGACAGGAGGCCGACAATGGACAGAACTAAATACTTGAATCTTTGCAAAGAATGTGCTATGATATGTGATGAAGGATTGTATGCCGTCAAAACGAATGTGCCTGACCGCCTACAAGTCGAGCACAAGGGCGCGAAGTATTACCCGTCAGGGTATCAGCTTTCTTTTCGGAAAGACGGCTCGGTGAGGCACACGGCGATTTTGCAAGATCTGACGGCGAATTGTGTGGCCTATGTGCCGTTGCAGGATGTGAAGTGATAGAAGGCGGTGAGCTGATGGCGAATGAACAAAACTTAATACCTTTCGACAAGCTCACAGAGAACGAACAGAGAAAGATAGCTTCTGCTGGTGGCAAGGCAAGCGGAGAGGCAAGGAGAGCGCGAAAAACCCTCAAGGAAGAGCTGCTTTTGCTTCTATCTGAAGGCGATACGCAGAAATCCGTCAGCGTTGCTTTGCTGAAAAAGGCGATGGACGGCGATGTTAGGGCGTTTGAAGTCCTCCGCGACAGCATTGGCGAGAAGCCGGTTGAAAAGGTCGAAAGCAAGAACGTCGATATTGTGATTGACTTGGGAGACTTAGAAGATGCTGATTAAGGGCGTAGACAAGTGGATTCTTCCTGTTTATCGCCCTTATATGCTTGACTACAAGACGCGGGTCAATGTGTTCTATGGCGGTGCTGGTAGTGGCAAGTCTTATTTTGTCTGTCAAAAGATAGTTATCAAGGCTCTGCGGGATTGCCGGCGCGTTCTGGTGGTTCGCAAGGTTGGCGCGACGCTGAAATCCTCCATTTGGGACTTGTTCATGGAAATCTTCTCTCGGATGGGTGACGTGATTAAGTCCGTCAACAGATCGGACATGACATTTGAACTGATAAACGGAAGTCAATTTCTCTTCAAGGGTCTGGACGATTCCGAAAAGGTCAAGTCTATCCAGGGCATCACGGACATTATCATCGAAGAAGCAACGGAGATTTCGCTCGACGATTTTACGCAACTTAATCTCCGTCTGCGTTCCAAGAAGCCGGGGAACCAAATCCACCTGATGTTTAACCCTGTCAGCAAGGCGAATTGGTGCTATCTGTACTTTTTTGAACACGGTGCTCCTCCTGATTGCGTGATATGCCAGACAACATACAAGGACAACCCGCATTTGCCGTCAGAGTATGTCGAAAGCCTGATGGAGTTGGAAAACCGAAACCCGGCGTATTACAAGATCTACGTCAAGGGCGAGTTCGCCACGTTGGACAAGCTGGTATTCCCTGTTTGGGAGAAGCGGCTTATCAGCGCGGACGAGACGCGAGACGCTTATTTCTGGTGTGGCTTGGATTTCGGCTATGTGAATGATGCAACGGCTATCACTTGGGGATTTTACAAGCCTGATGGCAAAAAACTCTACATCACGGGCGAATACAATAAAACTGGCATGACAAATGATGAGATAGCAAAGACCATCACCGACTTGGGCCTGTCAAAAGAACGCATTGTAGCCGATAGTGCAGAACCTAAAAGTATCGAAGAATTGAGACGGCTTGGAATAGGACGAATAACCAAATCCATCAAAGGCCCCGACAGCGTGATGAACGGGATTGACCGCCTACAACGGTGTGAGATCATCATAGACGAGCGGTGCGTCAAAACCATCGAGGAATTTGAAAACTACACATGGCAAAAGGACAGGAAAACGGGTGAGTACATAAATGAGCCTGTTGACACGTTCAACCACCACATTGATAGCATCCGCTATGGGGTGCAGACTGTCATACAGAAGAAAACGCGCAGCGACAATGCGCCACTTTTATGGGGATGAGGTGAGCCACGATATACACTTATCAAGACCTTCTCGCGGTTGGCGAGGATGAAAAAGCCCGTATGGATTTTGTCTATGCGGCTATCAACGAGCATAAGTCAAGCGCAAGGGTAAAAACGGCGCAGAGAGCGGCGGACTACTTTGCGGGGCTGAATACTACGATTATGAACTACAACAAGTTTGTTTATAATCTGTACGGTAAAGCCGTGCCGGACATTTGGTCGCCTAACCACAAGATTTCTTGCCACTATTACAGATACTTTATCATCCAAGAGGTGCTGTATCTGCTGGGCAACGGCGTTTCCTTTACCGACAACGCCACCAAAGAGCGGCTCGGCAAGGACTTTGACCGAAAGTGCGTACAGGCGGCGATCGACGCGCTGAACGGCGGCGAGGTTTACGGCTTTTGGAACAACGACCATGTGGAAGTGTTCGCGCTGTATGATGCCGTTAGCAAGGCGTATTTCTGTCCGTTGAAGGATGAGGAAAACGGCTTTGTCCGCGCTGGTATCCGTTCTTGGCAGCTTGAGGACAGCAAGCCGCAGCGGTTCACACTGTACGAGGAAGACGGCTACACCGACTATATCAAGCGCCCCGGCGAGGATATGGAAGTGCTAAACGAGAAGCGGCCATACCTCCAAGTGGTGGAGAAGTCTGAGGCGACGGGGGAAGTCATCTCTGACGGCATGAACTATCCGGGCTTCCCCATTGTGCCGCTGTACAACGTCGGCCAGCGTTCCGAGCTTGACGGCAATCAGGAAAGCATCGACGCGCTTGACCTTATGATGTCCACGCTTGTCAACAACATCGACAACGCCGAAGTCATTTACTGGATTATCAAAAACGCTGGTGGCATGGATGACGTAGACGATCAGCGGTTTATTGAGCGGCTGAAAACGCTTCATGTTGTGCATACTGAGGGCGAAGAAAGCGTTGACGCACATCAAGTAGAAGTACCGTTTGAAGCGTCGGAAACGGCTATCAACAGACTGCGGTCACAGCTTTTCGATAACTTCATGGCGCTTGACGTGAAGAACATTGCAAGTGGCGCGGCTACGGCTACGGAAATCAAAGCCGCTTATGAGCCGTTGAACAGCAAAACGGACTTGTTTGAGCTGCAAGTTACCGATTTTATCAACGGCATCCTTGCGCTGATCGGCATTGAAGATGTGCCGAGCTATACGCGGTCGATGATTGTCAACAAGCAAGAGGAAATCCAGAACGTGTTGACGGCTGCGGAGCATCTTAGCGAGGACTATGTGACCCGCAAACTGTTGGAGATCCTTGGCGACATTGACAAGGTTGATGAGGTCATGGAGCAGAAGCTGGTAGACGAGACGAGCCGGTATAGGAACGAGCCGGAAGAGGACGAAACGGACGAATCCGAACCGGCGGAACAGGAGTGAAGTAAATGGCTGACATTGCGCACGAGCTTACCGACCGCGAGTTGGAAAAGATGGAGCGGCATTTGTCGGCCATTTATGCACGGGCGGAGAAGGATGTAACCGCGCAGTTCAAGCCCGTTTTGAAGGCCGTCAAGAAAAAGGCAGACGAACTTTACAAAGCGATTCAAGAGGCAGAAGACGCAGGCGCGGAGAGAGCCGCCAAAATGGCCTACAAGGCGTTTTATGTCGCAAATGTATTAAGACGCAAGGACTTTATAAAAGCGTCTCGGAACGCGCAGAAACGGCTTTACAGGGCAAATCAAGAGGCGGCACGATATATCAATTCAAAAACGGCGCACATCTACACGATTAACTATAATCAGATTGGGCGTGGCTTGCAACGCGACCTTGATGGCTATTCGTTCCAGCCTGTCAGTGAGAACGAAGCGGAAGAGTACGGGCAAATCTCCCAACAGACCGTGAATGAGAAAAAAGATACGGAATGGAACGCTAAAAACATACGGAATGCCATCATAGCGGGCGTTCTGTTGTATTACGCCGTTGGCAGGATTTTTTGGGACGCTTCACGCACGGTCACAAGGCGAAACCTTGATTCTTCCAACCGTCAAGCAAGCGATATGTTGACTGATGCTGAAAGCAAAGGCCGACTTGATAGTATGTACCGGGCGTATGATGAGGGGTTTACCGTCAAGAAATATTGGAGCGCCACGCTTGACAATCGCACCCGTAGTACGCACGCCGAATATGACAGCATGGAGCCTGTCAATCTCGATTATGAATATGCGCCTGGGCTGAAAAAGCCGAGAGATCCAAATTGCTCTATTATGGCGGAAGTGTGCAACTGCCGATGCAGACTTTTGTATGATACCGGGCACAAGAAAAGCGCGACACGGGCGGCAAGGCAAGGTGACGTTACTGGAAGTTACAAAAAGCCGTCAAGTTTCAAGGGAACGGAAACGATCAGCGTTCCGCGAATGACATACAAGGAGTGGATGGAATGGCGGTCACGGTAACTATTACGGATAATGTGGAAGAAGTTCTTGATTTATTTGAGACGGCTACTTCAAAGGCTCTGCTGGACATTGGCTTGACGGTACAAGCTGACGCGGCTGAAAACTCCCCAGTCAGAAGTGGCGAGTTAAAAGGCAGTTGGACGGTCGAAGTCAATGAGGGGGAAAGTTTTGTGAAAATCGGCGTTCCCTACGGAAAACTCGAAGGGGATTACGCGAAGTATCAAGAATTAGGCACAAGCAGAGGCATAAAGCCAAAGCATATGCTAAGAAACGCCGTAGAAAACAACAAAGGCGAGTTTCCTGGCATTGTAGAGATGCATTTCCGCAACGCATAACACTTGACAAAGCCACATATTGTGGTAGAATGAAGTATGGATAAGCCCGTTAAACTATCTGACAAAGAGATAAAAGCCATAGAGCGGACGCTTGAGAAGGGCGACCGCGTGGAGCTGATACCCGTTAAAGATGGTGTCAAGGTTGTACGGGTGAAGAGAGAG
>JAEIGA010004676.1_pt1 | contig 21140 bp, 14 predicted proteins | sample 9270691 | NCBI WGS metagenome assembly JAEIGA01 (sample SAMN17057246, study PRJNA624740) | gut metagenome | biome: biome; isolation source: fecal sample | host: Bos grunniens | place: China: Xizang | collected 2019 | reverse complement strand
TATTAATTTAACTGCGTCAGTAGATGTTATAGCTTCAGCTATATTCATTCTACCCATTGAATAATCTCCATAAGAACTTCTTATCATTGATTCTATAGCATCTATAGATTTTTCAGGAACGAAAGGTCTTCCTTCTTCTTTAGCTTTTGCAGAAGTTGCTCTAAGACCTTTTTCTCCATTTATTTCTTCTAACATTTCTTGGAATGCGAATCCCATTGATACTCCTCCTTTGTCTAGTAAACTAGGAGCTAATGATAAATTAACTCCTTTATTTTATGTTAATTTATCATTATTTTTGTAATAATATTTGAACCATACCTACGCATCCGTCCCAGTCTAAGTTAGTTGGAACCCCAGCTTCTCCAGCTTTAACGTAAGCAACTTTTACAGCTAATCCTTCTTCAGCACCGTCTTCAACTTGTTTTATACTAAATAATCCTTTATGTAAATCACGGTATTGAACTTCGAATTTACCTATTTTAGCACCGACAACTATATTAACACCAGCTTCTTCTCCTACAGCAACTTTAGCGTTTAATAAGTTAGTGTCAGGTAATCTTAACATTATTTCTAATCCGTCAGCAGCTTTTTCTATAGCGTTAACATGAGATATTATTAATTGAGGTTCTCCAGCTAATTCTACGTCTGCTACACCTTGGTTAGAACCGAATGCTTTTTTAACAACGTTTCCACCATCTGTTAATCCTGGTATACCTCTATCTAATCTATGAGCTTCATCAAATCTTGGATCATAAGCTCCTTCTCTTCTAGAAGCTATCATATGTAAGTCATTAGATATGAAGTTTTTATCATATGGATATCCAGGGTATTCAAAGTTAGATTGATACATAGTTGGAGGGTTTTTAACGAAGTCTTCTCCAGCTCTGTTACTATTTGGCCATACATATGGGTTTATATCATCAAAGTTTAATCTATCTTGTAATGCCCATTGAGCATATCTTGCAGCACCTTCAGGTAATAAGCTTTGATCTGTAGCGTAAACTTCTCCTACTACTTGTTGTCTTTCCATTTCATATTGAGCCATATCCATATTTTTTACTTGTTCTGGGTCTGATAATGGAGACATGCATATTCTACCATTCATATCTGCTTTAACAAGCATACCTGGTTTTAATGCTCCATAAGCGCATCCCCATGGATTTCCTTCAGCTTTTTCTTGTTCTACGAACCAAGGTAAATCTACTAAAGCATCTGTTCTGATTGGTCCAGGCATTATTCCATTGAATGCATCTGAATCTCTAGTGTATTCATTTCTTTCTAATATACCTAATGGTTTATTAGCAGGTCTTCTCATAGGATCATTTTTATCTTTTCCGTTTGCTTCATCTACTTCGAAAGCAGCAGCTGCAGCAACCCAAAGTTTTTTATTTGCATCCCAATCTACGTCTGCCCCACCGTTAGCTAAAGTTATAGCATTGTGATAATGCATAGTGTCTGTATCAAGAACCATTAAGTGTGGATCAGCAGCAACTAATCTTCCTTTAGGCATTATTATTTGGTTGTAACCATAAGCCCATCCGTATCTAAATAAAACTGGAAGTCTTGGGTCAACTCCATATTTTATATTTAATACATCATGGTCATTCATTGCTAGCTGGTTATTAGTTCTGTTTATTCTTTCTCCGTCATCTCTGTGACCAGGTACTCCGTTGTTTATAAACATTTCTCCGCGAGCACCTTGTTGTAATTTATCTTTAGATTGAAAACTATAAGGATAAAGTGCCATGTATTTAATTCACTCCTAACTTAAAAATATTTTCTGTTTGTCATTTTTTTGAACCAATCGTCTATGCTTTGATCGAAATCTTCGTGCTTAGCAGACTCTACAACTTCTTTGTTAGTGTTATCTACTTCATCACTAACTACTGCAGAAGAATTAACTTTTGGAAGTTTGTTTACATTGAATGTATTACTTTCTTTAAATTCCATAAATGTTTTTATAGATGAGTTTAAAGATTCTTCTGATAACATCATTAACTCTTCTCTGTCTTCTTCTCTTAATCCAAGTTCTTTTCTAAGCTCACAAACTTGTTCTACAAGATTCATTTTTTGTACTTGTTTTAATTGAAGTACTTCTAACTCTAAAGATTCTTTTATACCTCTTTCTTTATCAAGTTTAGCTTTAAGGTATTTTATATCTTCTTGAAGATCTTCTATAAGTTTAGCTTGTTGTTTAACTATATCAGCAAGTTCTTCTTTAGATTTTTCTTCTTTAGGTTCTTCTTCTTTTTCTTCCGGTTTCTCTTCTTCAGGTTTTTCTTCCACAACTTCTTCTTGTTTTTCTTCAGGTTGTTCTTCTTTAACCTCTTCATCAACTACAACTGCTTCTTCTTGTTGTTGTGGTTCCTCAACCTTTTGTTCTTCTTTAGCTGCTTCTTCTACAACAACTTCTTCAGGTTGTTCCATAGAAAGGTCAACGTTATCGAACATGTTACCCATATTATTGTCATCTCCTTCATTACAAGACTCTTTACTACTATTTATATTACAAGGTTTATATATTTTAACTGTATTGGCATATCTATCAGAAGGTACAATAACGTAAGATAACTCTTTAGGTTCAATGTCTTCCATAGACCAATAACAAAGTTTTTCATCATAGTATCTTCCACGATCATGTTCGCATGGACCGTCCACTGCAATATTCTGATTGCAGATAGAGCATCTTGCTTCATAAACTGTGGCACCTATAGATACTGTGGATAATGTTCCATTTTTTATTCCTTTGATTCCTTCTTCGTCACCAACGTTACAAGTAAACAATAATCCAGGAACACCTGCTCTAGATTTCTCTAGATACTCTACACTTTTAATTCTACCTATTTGAACTCCATCTTTCTGATTATGATGCATAATTACTGGTTTTTCGTATGGATTAGTCCAACTACTAACAGATCGCTTTAAACAGTCTGGAGAGTAATAAGTGAAATTACGAGTCACTACTGAGTGAATTCCTTCTATGTCTACATTGATAGAATCTGGAGACACTGCACAAGGAATTGGATTAAATGAAGGAGCTGTCATTACAGCTACACTTTCTTGTGCATCTATCTGTCCGATATCTTTATAGAACACAGCGCAAACTTCTTCTCTAATCTCAAATGCCATTTACTCACCACCTTTGTATTCATTCTTATCGAATGTTATTCTACATTCACAGAATGAGTGATATGACGGTATATCTTTTATTGTAAAGTTATTAGTCTTTATTATTTGACTCCCTGCGTTATCTTTATCGTCTTTACTATTAAATAATATATACGCGTGAGCAACGTTTAAGTTAGCTCCAGTTTTGACATAGCAGAACCAATAAGTCTTTCTTAACATATGATCTAATAAATACAATAATCGATATTCGTTCTTTTCAAAAAGTTCTTCAAACTCTTTATTAAAAGACTTGATATCACTAAATATATTACTTAAACTATTTTCTATTTCTTCGTATAAATCAGATAAATCGATAGGATCTTTTGGTATAGAGTGTTCTTTATTATAAATTCTATTAACATCAGCTACTGCATCATGTATTGCTTTATAAGATATCTTATCTATTTCTTGCTTATATTTCTTATATAGCAGTTCCTGAGTATATTCATAATGTATCTTAGTTTTTATTTGTCCACTTTTTACGTCCGCTTTGAAATCATTATATATGTTTTGAATCTCTTTGTATTTAACTGAATTTTTCGTAACTAAAGACTCATCAAGAGATTCTTTCATTCTAACTGAATGAGTTCCATATTGGTTCTTAGGTCTATCTATACTATCGACTCTACCGCTAGGACCTTTGTCTTTAGTTACTCTAGTCTTTTTTGTTCCTGCACTACTCGCTTTCTTTTTGCCTGAAGAACCTGAACTACTAGATGAACCAGATGTAGTTTTTGGCGCCAATGACGCTTGAAGTCTAGCAAGTTCATATTGATGTTCTGCTGTTCTATCTATTTGACGTAATGAAGATTCGTCTGTTATTTTTCTGTTGTATAGTTGTTCATCATCTTCAGATTCATCTTTTAATCCCATACGTCTACGAGCTTCTGGGTAAGTAGTAACGTTAGATTGATATTTATTAATTTCATGATTTTCTTTTTTGATTTTAGTTTCAAGTGATATTTCTTCAAACACATAATCAACATAACTATTAGAATCAAATGGATTAAATCCACCTTCTAATAAAAGTTCCATTAATATCTTTTTCTCTATGAATTCAGCCATCATACGTTGTATATATTTAACTGTATCATGTACTTGTTGTTCCATAGAATCTGCATCTTGTTTAGCCCCACCTCTACCCATTTGAGCTGCAGATACTCCAAGTGCAGAGAATACCCTTTGTTCAAAGTAGTTAAGATATGGTTGCATATTCATAGCAGTTCCTTCTGAGCCAACTGCTTTTATTTCTGTTTTCTCATTAGTTATAAATACTCCGTCTAAGCTACCAGACTCTATTTCATATTTAGCTTTAGCTATTTCTTCATCTGTGCCTTGGAAACCTACTTCAGGTAGACCTATTTTCCATTGATATAGAGGCATAGCAAATCTATATATAAGAGCTGTTACGTTACCTTCTATCTTTCTTAATAGTTTAACATCTTCTAATGCGGCGATTATTCTTGGTGTACCAAAAGCGTTATTTGCATCTTTATCAAGATAGAAATGTATTACGTCTTCTGGTTTAAATTGTTTTTTATTGCCGCCGTATCCTTGTTCATATTTTAATATGTTTCCGTGTTTATCTCTTTTAATTTTTATACTGCAAGGATCTATACGAGTATAGCCACCTATAATTAAACCATCTTCTGATAATGGCTTAGCTTTTACTCCCGGTATTCTATCTATTTTGCTTTTTATTAGAAATGCATTAGAGTATTTTGTTAAGTCATCGGCTATCCCTTGCATAAGTATATCCATAGGTACACCAGTACAATAAGACATTATTTTAAATCTCTGATCTAAATAATCTACAGCTTGTTGATTCTCTGATTTAAATTTCCAGCCAGCCTTATAGATTAAATAAGATGTTTTAGCTAAAGAAATTTTTACATATGAGTCTGCTTCAGCTGCATCTCTTATCTCTTGTAAGTTGTACTCAGGTCTATGGAACCATTCTCTTTGTCTTGAGTGTGAAGTCACAAACCCAACTGCTTTAACCATGAAGTTTTTTAAAATATTCTTATCTACTAAATCAAAACGTTTAGTAGGCGGAGATTGCATTGAAATTCCCTCTTCATTTAAAGTAAACTCCGCTTCTGCTTGTTGAGGTTTTGACCACGGCCATTTCAAAGCCATTTAAATCACCTCTATTCTTCTTCTTTTAATATTGCTAATAAATCACATTCTTTTAATAATAAATAATCTTTATCTTCTAAAGAAACTATTGTTCCTGCATATTTACTGTATAATACTAAATCACCTGGTTTTACTACAGGCTTTAATGATGATCCATCATTTAATATTCTACCTGTACCAACAGCCACAACTCTTGCTATATCTTTTCTTGCTTCAGCTTCTGTTTTCTTTGGTAGTAATATACCAGATTGAGTTTTATTTTCTTTAACCTCTTCTTTCGGTAACTCTATTAATATGTTATCTCCTATAGGTTCTAATATCATTAATCAATTCCACCTTTCCTTAATAGTATCTCTTTTGATTTTAATCCTATAGCAACTGTTTTAAGCGCATCGTCTAATACTTGTACTGAACTGTATAAGTACTTGTGTAAGTCACAATAAGTTATATCATATTTTTTGCTATATATGTCTTTCATCGTACCTAGTATATTATCTGATATAGAATCTAGTTTATTTGAAGTCCCCTTCGGCTCCTCTTCTGTATATCGTAAACGTAATTGATATGCCGTAATAAAACTTTTTAAATGATATAAACTTTTTTCGACTGTGAATACATTCAGATAAAATGATAACTTATTAGAGCCCATGATTTCACTACGAACAGTTGAATCTATTAAATGGCGTAAGTCCTCATTTACATTTATTGCATCTAAATTAAGATATTCTCGAACAAAAGCTAACTCTTCAGTTGTAACAGCAGCTAAGATAGATGATATATAACTTGTAAAATATGCTTTTATAGTATCTTTCAAAATGTCTGTATAGAATTTAAAAAGATCAGCTAAATTTTTTATATATTCTAATTTGACTTGATCATTCTCGTCTATCTCTTCATATGTAACGATAAATGGACTTGCTGGCGTAAATAAATCTCCTTCTTCATCAAATGGAGGATAAACTGGAGGTATTTCTCCTGGAATTGGTATTATTGGATCGTCTGGTTCAGGAGACCAAATAACTGGAGGAATTGGGTCAGGTAGTTCAGGGACATCTGGTATAACATACCCAGGTATTTCACCTTCAGGATATTTTCCTCCTCCACCAGGTCCACCAGGACTTATACCGCCTGGTCCTCCGCCACCGGGTTTTCCACCACCACCTCCAGGGCCAGGTGTTGATCCACCTCCGGTGTTTATAGTGATTTTAGGTGTATATGTATTGGGTATTCTTTTTGGATAGTTATTTTTTTTAAAATTTTTATGCCATTCTAAATACACTGGTTTAAAAACTTGGTTAACTGCTGTTTGCAATTCAACAGGTAAACCGTTAATATAAAAGATTATTTCATCTATGTTATTTTGGATTGAATCCATTACCGTGTTGTCATAAATATCATCATCTATTTCTTCGGTATCTGATAAGTCTACAGAAGTAGCTCCGAAGCCTTCATAATCTGTTCCGTATTCGTCTTGATATTTTATATCGGGTTGATAGCCCAACGTTTTTTGTTTATCTTCGTCACTCATATTCTCACCACCTATCCATCAAAATATTACCAACCTCTTCTAGAAAATCCGCCGCCTCCGCCACGTGATCCCCAAGTGTTTCGTCCAGATGTATTACCATATTTATTAGTAGGTTTTAATGCACCTTGATGACTTTGTAATTTGACCCATGATTGACGTTCTCCTCTGATCTCCGAGAAGTCTGTGCTTTGATAAAAGTCTTTTACTTCTTGTGGTACATCATCTCTTGCATTTTGAGTAGCAAAAGCAGCTGGATTTATTAGATGTGTATTTGACATTATCTCTGTCTTTGTAGCTGTAGCAAAGTCTTCTATGACTCCAGTTAATTTCTTGAATTCAAGAACCATTGCAAGATAAGCAAGACCTAACGCATCTATAAAGTGTTCGTCTTTAGATGTGAATGTAGGTATACCACTTGCCGTTATCTTTTCAACTTCGTAGTTAATTAATTGATTGTATATAGTATCATCCCATGGAGACAATATTAAGTTGTTACGTTCAAATGCTAACTGTAATTGATTGACCATAAATGGTTTCATTGGTTTCGCTTCTTTTTCTCCAGTGATAGGATCATAGACTTCTATCTTATTAGCAAATTGCCAACCTTTAAGTTTATTCTTTAATCCAGACTCTGGGTGTTCATCACCGTATATATGTAAACGTTCTATTTGATATTCACCACTACCTCTATCTGCATATATCCATGCCGGGTTATATATCTTGTTTAATTCAATTACAGTATTAACTGCATTATCATATGAGTATTCTGCTCTCGGCATTTCGAAACGTTTCAGAACCATGAATTGTTGCATTCTCATATTATATTCTAATATAACTATAGAAGAACTACTGGAGTATTTATCCCAGTCAATCCCCATTGTTCTGAATCTATTAAATGGTGCTGTATTATAAGTATCGTATATTAGCATTTCTGGTTGCTTCTTATTGCCGTGTTTTATCTCTTGTTCTTGATAATAGTCTAATGGATTATAAGCATAATTATAAAACGTTCTAGCTCTATCCAAACTATTCTTATCAAAAACCCCTGTATCTTGTACCCCGAACTCTGCTTCAACTTCATGTACGTAACCAGACGCAGTAAGCGAGGCTCTAAATTCTGCTTCCATTTGATCACACCAGTTAGGGTTGTGCATAGAAGGATGGAAGTGTTCTATAAAGCCTAAGTCTTTATTAACACATGCCTCGTAGAACTTAGCACGACGTCCTGTAGGAGTAGAAGACATTATAGTACGTATGTCATTACGCTCTCCGGCTATTATCATAACTGAGTCGAAGTCGGCGTCATTCATATAGTCAACCTCATCTAGTATAAGAAGGTCGGCCCTTTGTCCCCTGATTGATGCCCCTCCACTACCTGAAGATGCACCAGTAGTAAATCCAAGTATAGAACTATGATTATTAAATTCAATTTGATATGGGTTTTTTGTATTACGAACAACACGTGCTTTTAAAGCTGGCGAAGCATCAACAAGTTCGTTTATACGTTTAAATGCTAAGTCAACTTGATTCTGATATGGTGTTATTATTAGAACCCTATAGTTTGGATTCTTATAAATAGAGTACAGTGATTCCACAACCATGGTCTCTGTTTTACCTGTACGTCGCCCACAACGATAAACCTTCTTCTTAGATTTGTCTCTCAACATCTCTGCTTGATACCATCTAGCAGTCCAAGGAGAATAACATTTCTTATCTCCGTTCCAAGTTATTAAGAAGGCTTGGGCCCATTTCACAGGGTCCTCTAAAACTTCTTTTAGCTTTGCTTTCTGACTAGGTGTAAATTCAGCCATATCATATCACCCTCCTTATCTGTGTAAATATGTCGCTTCATTCCCCATTAGAGTCTGTTGTAAATTATATTGAGCCATCTTTGCCATTTCCATACCTGATTGTCTCATAGTAGCTAATTGTTGATTATCAGCAAATTGAGCATCTGAAAATAATTGATTATTGGCCGCTGAGTTCATTCTTCTATTTTCTTTGTATAATGCTTCTGTACCTTTTATTACTCCAGTTCCTACAAGCTTTCCTGCTCCAACTGCAAGTCCTCCCCAGAATCCAAGTAACTCTCCTGTAGCGAAACTAATACCAGCTCTGGCAACAGAAGACACTACCCCATGTCCTTCTCTTCTAGCTTCTTTGTAATCTCCAATTGTAGTAAAAACGTTAACACCAAGTCCAAGCGCATCAAATGCTCCAAATTTTTTCATCCCATCAGCTGCATCATCAAGGAATCCTTCGGGATCTGGTCTCGCATTTCTTTTCATTGGTTTTTTAATTAATTTGCCGTTTTCGTCTAATTCAACGTCATCTGCTCTGAAACCATATGTATTTACATCTCTTATTTCACCATTAACGTAATCAAAATCAGGAGCCTTTCTAAATGGATCTATATTGTTCTTTGCCATAAATTCAGGATCTGTATAATAAGGTTTTACAATATTTGTATCCATTGCATTATCTAATAAAAATTCAGCAGCTTCTTTTTGCTTCTCTGGAGATAACACATGAATTGCTTTTGCTTGTTCTTTAAATTGTTTTGATTTTAATACTTCTCCTGCGATATCATCAGCAGATTTTGATTTTACTACTACAGAACCTGCGGCAGATGCTGCTCCCACCATCGCTGTAAATATACCAGCTTTACCTTTTGCTCTAAAAGTTTTACCCTTAAAAGCTTTTGACGTATTAGATAATTTAATATTTTTTAACGCTTTTTTAGTATGTTTCGAGTCTACAAATTCATCCATTAATCCAGACTTATTAAACGCTTTTTGAGTTTCTCTATTTAACTTACTTGTCTCTACATCCATTTCAATAGCTCTTTGTTTCTTTTGTTCTTCCCATATAGCGTTACCTTTTTTTACGGCTTCTTGTTCTGTTTGTGATAATGAACCATTTTCGAATACATTTGTATCAAACTTTTGATTGTTATTTATATTTTCTTCAATACTAGAAGGCGATTCGTTCCTAATAGTTTCTGAGGTTTGTTTCTGCTCTATTAAACTATCACGACGTTTTATTAATTTGTTAAAGGTATCTCCATCTTCTGCAAGCTCAGCTAATTCTTCGTTTGTCATGTTTAATAATTCTTCATCTGATAAATTATCTATAAGAGCTTTATTTATGTCTTCATGGCTTATTGAATCGTTATTTATAATGTTTTCATATTCTGCAGATTCATTTGGATTTATTGTTTGATTTTCTTTATTTAGTCTTTTATTAATTTTATTATAGAACTTTTCAGCAGATTCATAATAAACATTTTGATTTCCTCCAACTGTTTCTTGATATTGCTTAATTTTTTCGTGTAAAGGTTCTATATGTTCATTGAAGTATTGAAAATGTTGGGACGAATCTACTTCTTCCATTAAATATTGCATATGATCCTGTAAATCATTTATAGCTTGCCTTTGATTTATTGCTCTATCAACATCGATTTTCTTTCCACTGTCGTACATATAACTCAAAGCTGTTTCTATATTTCCACCTAAAACTCTAAATGGAACTCCAGATTCATCGACAAACTCGAAAACCCCTTGATTAAAATCATCCATATATGCTTTATTGAAAAATAGTTCTCCAGAAAGACCTTGCTTGTTTTCCGCTGGACTCATTTCTTTTAATCTAAAACCAGTACCCCTTTCGGGTAAATTAGCTATACTTTGATTTTCTGGTCCAGTGACAACCATTTTATTTCCATATTTCATACTAAAGTCTCTTGAGAATCTTTCTTGTGAAGACTGCAAATCAGACAAACTGATAGTAAAATTTTCATTACTTGGAATATTTTTATTCATATAATCTAAGATTCTATTGACATCTGTTTGCTCTTTTCGGCCTAAATCTTTTTTAGCTTGTTTGAAAAGCTCGTCTATAATTTGATACTTTTTAGGTCCTGCCATTTATTCTCCTCCTTTCTATTTTCTGTATCCTTGTAACGCAAATACTAAGTCGCCAGTAGCTCCTGCATTATCAGCATAAGAACGACCCATTTGGCTATGCGCCACTTGTGACGATAAATCATAAGGATTTGTCATAGATGGAGTTACTCTACGTATTTGTCCGTCATTACTTCCTTGTCTATTCACTATCTGGTCTTTAGTTCCAGAAACTATTGACATCCCTGCTGCAGCTAATGGTAGGTATCCAAATTTCATTCGTTTAGTAAACATTGTTTTAATCATAGATTCATCTAGTCCTGCTTCTCTCCATATATGGTGTTTTAGTGCAAACTTATCAGCACCTTCTAAAGCAGCTCCTCCTGCACGAACAAAACGTCCTGCTTCATTTACAACTCCTACACCTACTTTGTTTGTAGTGTTATAAGCGGCTTTGCCCACTTTTTTTGCACCGGCTTTTATTTGATCAGAATGATCAACAACCCATGCTGCTCCTTGAGCTCCTTTAGCAACGCCACCTAGACCTACATCTACTGCTTTTCCAACTACTTTTTCTCCTATCTTAACACCTTTCTTAGTTGCTTTTTCCATTGTTGGTGTTGCTTTTTGAAATCCTCTACGGATTCCGTCACTCAAAGCGTCACCTATCTTATTTATAGTTTTACTTAATTTAGCCATTGTTATTACACCTCCGTTCTTTAAAATATTACATATGTAAAAAAGAGATGCATTGGCATCTCTTTATATTATTCTTCTTCATTTTCTTTATCTTCTAATCCAAGTAATCTTTTAACTTCTTCTCTAAAAGCAGCAGGAACTTGGTCTATTGTTTTTATACCTCTTTGTACCATTTTTGCATACATTTCAGCCATAATTTATTAGCCCCTTTCTATAATCTATTTATTCTATCAAGTAATTCCATGTACATTTCATCCATAGCTAACATTAGCATATCGAATAATTCAGATGCTTCTGTATATGAATAATCTAATGCCATCATTGTTGCATCTATATTATTTTGTATATCGTCATCATTTGTTAATATAAATTCTTTTATATCACAAACTATTTCATCATATATGTATTCTACATATTCGTTTCCGTATTCGTCTATACGCATCTCTTCTCTTATGTTAGAAGGTATACGCATTTTTGTTTTACCCATTTGTTTACGAGGATAAACGCCTGAGCGAACATCTTTAAATTCTTGCATGTTTCAGAACCCTCCTTTTATTAATTTTTATGAAATAATATTCTTGCACCTACAAAATATACAGGCTCAAGAAAATGATGATCACAGCCTACTAGAAACATTCCACAATATTCTTTTTCGGACCATTTCCCTCCATGACATAAGGTTAAAGATGTGTTTGTGGATTGTTGATTAAATGTATAACCGTAGTCATAAGGTGCTATTGATGAAGAACCTGCTGCTCTTGCTGGTAAAAATACAAAATCATTATTGGAATCATAGCCGAATTTGTCGATCCAGCCTGCAGTACTGTACAATTTAAAACTAAGTTTCGTATCTTCAGTTTCGTTAATAAATCTATAAATATTATAATTATTAAAACTAATACCATCAACCCATTGCCAGACATTACCCCATAGATTTTCTATTCCACGATATACTATAGCTTCTGATGACCCTGTAGGCAATGCATTGCATACTGTCATCGCTTCACGATTTACTATACCTTGTCCTACACAAGCTTGAGAGTTAAATGATGCATATTCTATTATTAGCAATAATTGCAATGCCGATAACGTATTAATATCATACAACCCATATCCTTCTCCTTTTTGTTGAGCAAGTATACGGCTATATTCCATAGAAAGATTAGTTTTCGGATTTGTTCCAGAAACCGAAACTAAATAATCAGCTGCTATATCAACAAATGTATCATTAGTACCATAAGCTTTTGCACTTACATCATATAGACCAGCTTCGAATGCGCCTACATATATATGATCGACTTCAACACTATTTCTAATAAATGCAGGGTGGCATTTGAAAGTATCACGTTGAGTATTTGAGATTAACCATTTAGCATTAACTATTTGTTGACCTTCTCCACTAGCAGCATCCTCTAATTCAACTGGAACAACTTTGTACCAGAACTTAGGTATTTCTACCATAACATCCCCATTAGAACCATCTTCCACATATCCTTCTTCACCTTCATAACAAAGAACTTTACCGTCTTTAAGGTTGCAACGTCTCATTTCTGACCATGGATATATAAAATCGAAATCAGAGCTTTCTTTACCAACTGCGTTATATAAACGAGTTGCCACTTGATCTTCGAAGTCATATTGAACTCCGTATACTCCATTTATAGCATTAGATATGTTTTCTATGTCATAATACAAGTCATTTATAGTTTCATCAAGAGCATCTAATCTATCGCCTAAAGTTTTATAGAAAGTACCGTTAAGACTTTGGCGTGCCTGATAAACTTCGCTTTTTTTAGCATACTCTTGTTCATAATCACGTAAACTATGTTCATACGCTACTTTTAAATGATCCAATTGTTCTTCAGTTAAACCGTATAAAACATCAGCATCAGTTATATGGTATATAGTATTTTCATCATAATTTCCGTTAAGAGCTTCAAATTCCTCTTTAGTTTTAAAAGCATGTTTTTTGTTTCCTAGCCATTCTTCTTTTAAAACTCTACCTTGATTAGCAGATAATGGTCTATCAACAGAATCATTTTCAAGATTATCTATTATCTCATTATTAAATACAAGACCATCAACGCCGCCATTATCTAGAATGAATTGTACTACAGCTTGATATGCCTCTGTAAAGTTAACTTGAGATAAAGTCTTTTCAACAGTAAGACCATTTTTATTTACATACGTAACTTTATCTACTTTCTTAGCAGCTTCTTCAACAAAAGCTGCTTTTAAGATATAATCATCTATTCTGAATGCAGTAAATTCATCATTAGAAACTATATATAATCTGTTAGCAACTAATGCATTATCTTTTACTAATTCTTCATATTCATCTGTTCCAACTACTTCTAAATCTAATCCGTCAAGACGTTCGTCAAGTATTTTAGTAATACCGCCACCTTCTATGATTTCTTTAATGGCGTCTTTTTCTTCTTGAGTATAAATAGCTTCAGATAAAACTTTGTCTTTTATAAGAACCTTATCGCCTTTTACTACATTTACATTTTTATTTATTAAATCCACTATTAATGGATCATTTAACTGTATCTCAACGCCAACGGTTAAAGCATTAGCATCTGTTGCCTCTGCTTTAACAGCGTATTTTTCTTTTGAAACTTTTTTATCTATTTGAACTTTTAATTGTTGCAATAGATAACGTAAAGTATCACTATCAAATGAAAAAGCCATTTTAATTAATCAACTCCTTTATTTAATATTGCCATTATAAGCTATACGAGGGCTAACGTAACGAGCACCCCATGTACAGCCTCCATTTAAAGCAAGAGCCCAAGCGCCGGCTTGTTGCCCATTAGCCGTACTGCCTCCAATACGTAAACACACATATGTGTCAGCTGTATTATATAGTGTTCTATCGTATGGTGCTATTGCCGTAGAACCTGATAATCTTGTTGGTAAAAATACGAAATCATTGTCGGCATCATAGCCAAATCTATCTGCATATCCTTCAACATTAGATACATTTGTTAATCTAAAGTTTATTTTGTTATATCCCGTAATAGATTCCGAAGTATAATTATCATTACTCCAGTATACATAATTTTCAACCTTATTAATTCCATCAACATAATTCCACATATTACCCCAGAAGTTTTCAATACCTCTGTAAACTACTGCTTCGGCTACCCCTGTTAGGAATGAAACGTTTTCAGTGTTAGAAGACTCGCCATCTACAAGACCTTCTCCTACTTCTTTTTGAGAATCAAATGAAGCATGTTCAATTAACAGCAATAATTGAATTGCAGAAATCATAGAGAAGTCAATAAGTTCGTAGCCATCACCTTTATTTTGAGCAAGTGTTCTGAATTCAATAATAGAATGATAACTACATGGTTTTGCTCCTGCAATAGATGCTATTCTGTCATTGTTGATATTTACTTGACTATATTCATCGTTATAAAAATATGTATTAGCGCTAACATCAAATATGCATCCTTCAAAAGCTCCAACATATATGTGATCTCTTTCTTCACCATTTCTAATAAACGCAGGGTGTACTTTAAATCCTTTACTAGGCTTATCAGCAATCATCCATTTAGCTTCAACTAATTGTAGTCCATCTCCACTATTAGCAGGTTCTGTTCTTATAGGTACTACTTTATAATAAAACTTAGGTATCTCTACCATGACATCTCCATTGCTACCATTTTCTCTGTAGCCAGGTTCGTCTTCATAACATAGTACTTTTCCATCTTTAAAATTACATCTTTTCATACCAGCCCAAGGATATATATTATCGAAATCGCGTGACTGTAATCCAATAGCTTTACCTATTCTTTTAAAGGTTTGATCTTCGAAATCTGCATGTATTCCATAGTATCCAATAACATCTTCCATAAGACCTACATTAAGAACAGAGTTATTTAAACGCGATTCTAGTTTGTTTATTCTATCATTAAGGGTTTTTTCTACTGTATTGTCAAGATTAAAACGTGCGTCATAAATTTCCTGTAATGATGCATATTCTTCAGATGGATCAATAATGCTATGATAGTAAGCTTGTTGTAACATATTAACTTGGTCTTCTGTTAGACCATAAATCATATTATCGTCAGATAATTCTTCATATAAGAACTGATGATCTCCAAAGTATTCAGTTCTTAATACTTTTCCTTGATTAGCAGACAAAGGTTTATTCGTAGCGTCACTGTCTAAGGCATCTACTATATCTTCACTCGTTATAACATCACCTTGTTTGGCATTTATATTATCTAATACTCTTTGGTAAGTTTCTGTGAAATCTACATCAGATAAACTTAGTCCATCAACTTTATCTACTTTACCGTCTATAAAGTTTTGAAGCATTGATTGAGTTGATATATCATCTATAAAAGCAACATGACTAGCGCCTTCTTCATCTGCATTGTTTGATATGATATAAAAAGTTTTAGGGTCTAATTCGTCTACAATTGCTTTTGAATTAAAATCACCAGGATCTATAACGTCAAATTTGAAATTAGCCAGTCTTTCGTCTATCTCATTTACTGAACCATCTCGTTCAACGAAATAAGATATTGCTTGCTTTTCTTCATTTGTGAAGTCTATTTCAAGCATAATACGTTCTTTTATTACAACTGGAGTTCCAGTTTCAAATCCAGATTCCGCCACTAATTTTTGATCAATATTATGAGTACCAACAATCAAAGCACCTTCAGTATTTTCGTCTACTTGTACTAAAAAATACTCTCGAGAATGTTTTTTGTCTAATTGCTCTTTTATTTTTTTGAGAAAATATTTAAGAGTCTCTTCATCGAATTCTAATCTATGCAAAAGCTCTCACCTCTCTGTCTATTTAAATACATCTGATATAGCCATATCTATATCTACATTTGTTATTAATCTTATAGATTTTAATTTTTCTATTTCAGTATCTTCCACTAAAGAGTAACCAGCTCTCTTATCAACTTTTAAATTTAAAGCTGATTTAATGTCTCCAGATGCTATACTTGTTTTTATTAGATTATTAAATATAGTAACATCATTAGAAAGCATTTGGTTTATGTATTGTTTTTCTTGTAAAGTTAAACAAGCTTCAGATAATACTTTTTCTTGTAAATTAACTTTATCTCCTATGCTTAATATATTTGAACTAATAAGTCCAGATACTAATGGATCGTTAGCTGCTATTTGTTTATCGTTGCTTTTTGTTTCTACTATAGTATAAGCTCCATTTGCGTCTTTAACAACGAAATAATCTTTTTTAACATAATCTTTGTCATGGTCATGAGTAGCGTCTGATTTAAGAGCCAATTGACCACCTATAGATTCTTCACTGCTTTGAGTTATAGAATCATAAATAGCATTATCAACAAAATCTTTTGCTGTGTTTTCTGTTAAGATTTCATCCATTAACTCTTTATATAAATTAGAGAAGTCGTTAGTAGATAATTGTTTTCCATTTACTTTATCTACTTTATCATCATGTCTATGTCCAACATTTGATTTTTTTGATAAAGCTTCACCTATAGAATTTGTGCCTGTAGCTTCTTCTGCAAGAGATTCTGCTATTCTATCATGTACAAATTCATGTGCAGTTTTAGTTGTATTGCCGTTATAATCTAAAATCTCTTGTATTATAGCAAGATGTTTATCTTCGAAGTTATTATCAGAAAGAACTTTATCTCCATCTTTATCTACTTTAGTATCTAATACAGCACCAAGAATATTGCTATCAACATTAACGATATCGTCACCTATAACAGATAATACGAAATCTCTGGCAGTGTTTTTAGCTATTATTTCTTCTATTATTGTTTTATGCTCATTTATATAGTCATTAGTAGATAGTTCCTTACCTTCTTCTTTATCTACTTTAGTGTTAAGTAATTGCCCAAGAGCGCCTTTATTAGTTGTATCTGCTATGTCTTTATCTATTATTTGATGCACATAATTTTCAACAGTACCGCCTTCAGATACTCCCATATTATCAAGTGCTTCTTTATACTCGTCAGTAAAGTCATTAGTAGATAATCCTTTACCGTCTTCTACATCTACTTTAGTATCTAATAAAGCATCAGTTTCAGTTATTGTGTAATAAGAATCAAGTGTCTTTTTAAGCTGTTCATTTGCTACATTAGTTGGAGTGTATTTAGTAAATTCTTGTTCAACTGCTTTAGCGTTGTCTACTATGTCTTTATTTAATTGATCAATTAATATATCATGTCCAGCAATGTTTTCTTTATTTTCGATAGATTGAGCTGAAGCGGCATTCCATTTCGCTAAATCATCTTCATCGATTATATCAATAACATCTTTGTTTTCATGTGTATGTTCTTTTCTTATAGATGCGTATTCAGGATGGATATGAGTAGTATTAGATTTAGACTCTAAACCTTGATTCATTTCTTCTTTAGTTGCATAAGTAACATTAGCATGTTCTACATGTAAAGCAAAGTTACTAACAACTTTATTCCAAGCTGTATATTTATCTAAATCTATATTATCTAATACGGCTTTATTATCATGTGTATGCTCACTTAGTTTAGCTGCATAATCATCGTCGTGTCTATGATCGCTATTTGATTTAGTATTAAGTTCTCTTTCTACATCTGCTTTTTTAGCATATGTGTCATCTGAGATGCCCTTAAAAGAATCTAAATCTGTAACAGCATTATCCCATGCAGCAAGTCTTTCTGCTGTTATTGTGTCTAGATCACCTTTGTTTTCATGGAAATGCTCACTAAGTATATCGGCATAATCTTCGTCATGATTATGGTTAGCGTCAGCTTTAGTTTTAAAGTATTCTTCTGCATAATGTTTAGTAGCATAATATGTTTCAAGTTCAACATTTAAATCTTCGAACTTTTGATTGTAATCATTAACTGTTTGTTGGTTTAATTCTCTTACCCAATCATCAATGGCAGCAATGAAAGTTTCTTCATTAAGCTCAATTAAGCTTTGAACGATACCTTCTAAATCGGGTAAATCTGTTAAGTCGTTATAAGAACCACTGAATGTAGATATATTTTCAAGCCCGATTCTTTCGATCAGTTCTTTATAATCAGAGCCACTTAAAACTTTACCAGCGTTAATCTTATCTAATAAACCCTGGATCTCATCATGATGATATGTAAGTAAATAGTATTGCTGATTGTTTTGTAATTTGCTCATCGAGTCTTTTTTCCTCCTTCTTCTATAAATTTATAAACAAAAACCATAGAATAATTCATATAACATATTACTAATTAGAAAACAGTGCCCATTATTTCATCTATTTCCTCTGTAGTTATAAGTTTTGTATTACTTGCATTATTATCTATCCACTGAGTCGTGCCATTACTAGAAATAGATAATATCTGGCCCGCAACGCCATTTTCGTCAGGCTTAACAATACATTTGTTAACTTCAGTCTGTAATTCATCGGCTCTGTTTTTCGATCTTTCATCTAGCTTTTTCGCTAAGAGTTCTAAACCAGTAGAGTCTACTAATTTATTTACCATTTGAATACCTCCTTCTTATGTTATTAACTTCTTAACTATATTACGTAAAAATATAGGACCGGTTTCCCAGTCCTATAGATTTATATATTGAGTTTATTTATTAAGCTTCAGGTTCTTCTTCTTTTGGATCTAATCCAGCTATTATTTCATCTATTTCATCATCAGTAACAAAAGGAACTTTTGTTTGTTTTATAACTAATACTTCGTCTCCTTCTATTCCACCTAAAGCTATTTGTAAGTGACCATCTTCAGTTATAGAAGCAGATAATGATTGTATAACAGCAGCCATTTCTCCTTTTATAACAGCATGTAAAGCATCGTCTTTAGCTTTAGCGTCAGCTTTAGCTTGAGCTAATATACCGTCTTCAGCATCGTTTATGTTATCTATAGCTTGTTGTAATCCTTCATGACTATGAGCTTGAACAAATGCTTCAGCAGCTTCTAATCTGTCAACTAGTCCACCTTCAGCGTCTAATCTTTGTTCTACAGCATCAACGTCAGCTTGAGCAGCATCAGCAGCGTCTTTAGCAGCATCTATAGCTTCTTTAGTAGCTCCACCTTCACCAATAGCAGCTTCTACTACACCTAATCTTCTATCTTGTTCTGCATCAATAGCAGGTTGAGCAGCAACGAAAGCTTCGTTAGCAGCTATTCTACCTTCATGATCCTCTTCAACTTCTTTAGCTCTATCTTCTTCAGCTTTAACTAATCCAGCTATTCTAGCATCTTCGTCGTCTAAAGCTTTCATTTTAACATCATAATCAGCTTGAGCAACTTTAGCATCTACAGCTTGTTGTAAAGCAGTGTCTGCTTCTTCTCTTAATTTAGCTTCAGCAGCAACGTCAGCGTCTATTTCACCTTGTAATTCTGATTTTAAAGCAGCATCTAATTCAGCAGCTTTAGCTTCTGCATTAGCTTGTGCAGCATCCCAAGCAGCAACTTTATTAGCATCTATTCCATCTAACACTTCTTTGTTTTTATGTTGATGAACTCCAGCAACAGCTGCAGCCATTTCTTGTCTTATAGCAGCGTCAGCTTCAGCTATTTCTTTTCTTAAACCACTAGCTGCTACTTGTTGTTCTTCATTAGCATAGTTACCTATAGCATCAGCTAATTCTTGTCTTATTTTACCTTCTTCACCTTCAGCTCTTAATTTTTCAGCAGCAGCGTCAGCTACACCTTTATCTGCTTGATCTTGAGCATTTTTAACAGCTAAATGTAAACCACTAGCTTCATTTTCTCCATCAGCAGGTACTCCTACTAATCTTTGTAATCCGTCTATATCAGATTCAGCTTGAGCTATTCTTCCTTCTATGTCTCCATTTTGTTCTAATCTATCATTAACGACAGCAACAGCATCTTTTATTTGTTTTTTAATAGAGCCTTCTACAGTGTCAGTACCATCTAATCTTTCTATATCTTCTTCAATTGCATCTAATCTTAATTCAGCGTCGTCTACTTCTTTTTGAGCTTTATCAGCAGCATCTTGAGCAGCTTTTATAGCATCAGCTACAGCTCCGCCTTCTTTATTAGCATTTTCTAATGCATTTAATCTTCCTTCCATAGCAGAATGATCATGAGCATTTTTGAATTCTTCTAAAGAGTCTATTCTTCCGTCTAAACCTTGTTCTGCTAATTCAGCTCTAGATTTTTCGTCAGCTATTTGTTTAGCTAAAGTTCCTTCTTGAGCAGGGTCTTTTTGTTTAGCTAATTCATCAGCAACAACTTTAACGTCAGCGTCTATTTCATCTTGTAAATCTTTTTTCATGTTAGCCATTGCAGTTGCATGTTCTTCAACGTATCCTTTATATACGTCTTCGTTAGCTTTTATAGCTTCAGCTAATTCATTTAAAGTATTCATTGCGTCTGGAGCAGAGTCTACTAAATCAGCAACAGCTTTTTTAATAGAACCTTCTCCTTCACCATTTATAATTTCTATAGCATCTTCATTAGCAGCAACTTTTTCTGCTAAAGCAGCAACATCATTAGCTCCGTTAGCTTCAAATACAGCTATTCTGTCAGATAAATTATTATCAGCTTCTTCTCTTAATTTTGCTTCGTCAGCAACAGCTTTAGCAACAGAACCTTCTTCTTCAGCATCTCCGTTTAATGTTTCTATAGCAGTTTTATTAGCAGCAACATCAGCTATAACAGCAGAAAGACCTTCGCCTTCTCCACCTACTACTAATCCTTCTAATATACCTAATCGTCTATCTTGTTCACTATCTATTAATTCTTGAT
>JAEIGA010004675.1_pt1 | contig 21142 bp, 17 predicted proteins | sample 9270691 | NCBI WGS metagenome assembly JAEIGA01 (sample SAMN17057246, study PRJNA624740) | gut metagenome | biome: biome; isolation source: fecal sample | host: Bos grunniens | place: China: Xizang | collected 2019 | reverse complement strand
TACCTTCAACTTTAACTTTATTTCTAATTGTTTCTTTGTAAGCAACTTGTGGTTTACCTACATTACATTCAACTTTAAATTCTCTTTTTAATCTATCAACGATGATATCTAAGTGTAATTCACCCATACCAGCAATGATAATTTGTCCTGTTTCATGGTTTGTATAAGCTTTAAAAGTTGGATCTTCTTCAGCAAGTTTTGCTAAAGCAATACCCATTTTTTCTTGATTTGCTTTATCTTTTGGTTCAATAGCAATATCAATAACAGGCTCTGGGAATTCCATTGATTCTAATATAACTGGATGATCTATATCACATAATGTATCTCCAGTTGTTACTTCTTTTAATCCTACTGCAGCTGCGATATCACCAGCATATACTTTAGTAATATCTTCTCTAGTGTTAGAGTGCATTTGTAAGATTCTACCGATTCTTTCTTTTTTACCTTTATTAGAGTTTAATACTGTTGATCCTGATTCTAATACACCAGAATATACTCTAAAGAAACATAATTTTCCTACGAATGGATCTGTAGCAATTTTAAATGCTAATGCAGCGAAAGGTTCTTCATCAGAAGTTTTTCTTTCTACTTCATTTCCATCTTCGTCAACACCTTTAACATCAGCGATGTCTAATGGTGATGGCATAAAATCAACTATAGCATCTAATAATTCTTGAACACCTTTGTTCTTGTATGAAGAACCACAAGTTACTGGAACGATTGAGTTATTAATTGTTCCTGTACGTAAACCTTTTTTAATTTCTTCCATTGTTAATTCTTCACCTTCAAGGTATTTCATCATTAATTCTTCATCTTGTTCAGCAACAGCTTCTACCATTTTTTCACGGTATTCTTGTGCTAATGCTTTCATATCTTCAGGAATTTCTGTTTCTTCAACTTCTTTTCCTAAATCATCTTTATGAATAAATGCTTTCATTTTAATTAAATCAACAATTCCTTGGAAATTGTCTTCTGCTCCAACTGGTAATTGAATTGGAACAGCATTTGCTTTTAATCTATTTTTTAATTGGTCAACACAAAGCATAAAGTTTGCTCCTGTGATGTCCATTTTATTTACATATACCATTCTTGGTACACTATATTTATCCGCTTGTCTCCAAACAGTTTCAGTTTGTGGTTGAACACCACCTTTAGCTGCTAATACAGTAACAGAACCGTCAAGAACTCTTAAAGATCTTTGAACTTCAACTGTAAAGTCAACGTGACCTGGAGTATCAATAATATTAATTCTATTATTATTCCAGAAACATGTTGTTGCAGCAGAAGTAATTGTGATACCTCTTTCTTGTTCTTGTTCCATCCAGTCCATAGTTGCTCCACCATCATGAACTTCACCTATTTTATGAGTTTTACCTGTATAAAATAAGATTCTTTCAGTAGTAGTTGTTTTACCAGCATCTATATGGGCCATTATTCCTATATTTCTTGTTCTCTCTAATGGGTAAGCTCTTTTTTCAGCCATTGTTTTGTTTTCCCCTTTCTTAATTCTTAAATAAATTACTATATAATTTATTTTCTTATGCAGCTTGTATTACAATATTAGAATTTGTAATGAGAGAAAGCTTTATTAGCTTCTGCCATTTTATGTGTATCTTCTTTCTTCTTGTAAGCTCCACCGTTATTGTTAACTGCATCAATAATTTCACCTGCTAATTTTTCAGCCATTGTTTTTTCATGTCTTTTTCTAGCATATGTTACTAACCATCTTAAACCTAATGTTTGTCTTCTTTCAGGTCTAATTTCTAATGGTACTTGGTATGTTGCACCACCAACACGTCTAGCTTTAACTTCTAAAACTGGCATGATGTTTTCTAAAGCTGCTTCAAATACTTCTAATGGATCTTTTTGTTCTTTTTCTTTGATTATATCAAATGCACCATATACGATTGATTGAGCAACTGATTTTTTACCATCTAACATTATGTTGTTAACTAATTTTGTAACAACTTTGCTATTATATAATGGATCAGGTAGAACTTCTCTTTTTGCTATATAACCTTTTCTTGGCACTATTCTTCACTCCTTTTCATAATTTTTAAAATTCCTAGATATTTATCTTACAAATATCTAAAGTTACTCTGAGAAGACTTTTTCACTTCTCCGTAATAGTGCTCTTAAAATCTATTTAAACTTTATTCTAAAATAAAGAATCATTTCATTTAATAACACTATCAATTAATTTAGCTAACCTACTAACCTATTATTTTTTAGGTCTTTTAGCTCCGTATTTAGATCTAGCTTGCATTCTGTCTTTAACACCAGCTGTATCTAAAGTACCTCTAATGATGTGATATCTAACACCAGGTAAGTCTTTTACCCTTCCACCTCTGATTAATACAACACTGTGCTCTTGTAAGCTATGTCCTTCACCAGGAATGTATGATGTTACTTCATAACCATTAGAAAGTTTAACCCTAGCAACTTTTCTTAAAGCTGAGTTAGGTTTTTTAGGTGTAACAGTTTTAACAACTGTACAAACTCCTCTTTTTTGTGGTGCTCTATGATCAGTTTGAACTTTTTTTCTAGAGTTATAACCTTTTTGAAGAGCTGGAGCTGTAGATTTTGTTGTTGATGTTTTTCTACCTTTTCTAACTAATTGATTAATTGTTGGCATTTCTTAATTTTCACCTCCTATAAAAAATATGCGTCATGTGGACACATAGCCCCACATTAACGCATATTATTTTATCACCAATTATTTCCAAAGTCAACTATTTTCTTTAAGTTTCCGTAAGAAAATTTGGACTTTTTTATTTTTATTAAAAACCACTTTCTAAACTTCTTTTTGCTAAAGCTTCATATCTTTCTTTTTTATCTCTTATTTTTGTTTCTAAAACGGGTAAAATACCAAAATTTGCATTCATTGGTTGAAAATTCTCATGTTCTTCTGAAATATATTTAGCCAAGCATCCTATCATTGTTATTTCAGGATATACTATTGTATTATTAGTATTATTAAAATTCTCCACAGCATTTAGGGCAGCAACAAATCCAGAAGATATTGACTCAACATATCCCTCTACCCCTGTGATTTGTCCTGCAAAATAAATTCTATTGTTTTCTCTTAAATTATATGTTTCATCTAATAGTTTTGTAGAATTAATATAAGTATTTCTATGCATAACACCATATTTAACAAAATTAGCCTCTCTTAAACCTGGTAACATGGAAAAAACTCTTTTTTGTTCTCCAAATTTTAAATTAGTTTGGAAGCCTACTATATTATACAAAGTCCCTTCTGCATTATCTTGTCTTAATTGAACTATTGCGTAAGGTTTGGTGCCATCATGAGGATTTGTAAAACCAACAGGTTTTAATGGACCATATCTTAAAGTTTCTTCTCCTCTTTTTGCCATTATTTCAATTGGCATACATCCTTCAAATATTTCTTTTTTATCAAATTCATGAAGTTCTGCAAGTTCAGCATTAACAAGTTCATTATAAAAAGCTAAATACTCTTCTTTACTCATTGGAAGATTAATATATGAATTATCGCCTACTTTTCCGTATCTATCTCCATAAAAAGCAATATTCATATCTATAGAATCTTTTTCTACTATAGGTGCAGCTGCATCAAAAAAGTATAATTCTTTTTCATTAATTAAATTTGCAATACTATTAGATAAACCTTCTGAAGTTAATGGTCCCGTAGCAATAATCACAATTCCATCTTCAGGAATTTCTGTAAGCTCTTCATGAATTACTTCTATATTTTCATTTTCTTCTACTAATTTTGTAACTCTTTCTGAAAATAATTCTCTATCAACTGCCAATGCTTGACCAGCAGGTACTCTAGTTTGATCTGCTACTTTTATAAGCTCAGAACCTAATCTTCTAAGTTCTTCTTTTAATAAGCCACAAGCATTACTAATAAGATTAGATTTAAAAGAATTACTACATACTATTTCTGCTAAATTCTCATTTGAATGTGCTTCTGAAAACTTCACAGGCTTCATTTCATATAATTTCACTTTTATTCCTCTTTTTGCAATTTGAAGAGCAGCTTCTGAACCTGCTAATCCTCCACCAATTATTGTTATATAATCTTTCATAATTTCCTTCTTTCAATATCATAAAGAGTTCACTATATTTAATAATGAACTCTTTTGTATTTTTATTTTTTAGTTGTTTTCTTAGTTGTAGACTTTTTAGTAGAAGCTTTTTTAGTTGTTTTCTTTACTGTTTTTTTAGTTTTTTCAGCTTCTATTTCAGACATATCCTCAGAACCAGCTACATATTGTTCTCCTGGTTTTGGTTTATTCCAAGAAATATAATCACAAGATTTTGGATTATTTTCACAGATATAATAATTCTTCTTTTTCTTTGTTTTTCTTACTTGAACAACTGCTCCACATTTTGGGCATGGTTCTTCAATTGTTTCAACAATTGGTTTTGCATTTTTACATTCTGGATATCCAGGGCATGCTAAAAATTTACCAAATCTTCCCATTCTAATTATCATCATTCTACCACATTTATCACATGGTACATCAGATACTTCATGTTCTAATTTTACATGTTCTAACTCTTTTTCTACTTTAAATAAATTATCTGCAAAAGGTCCATAGAAATTTCTTATAACATCTTTCCATTTTTGTTCACCAATAGCAATTTTATCAAATTCTTCTTCTATTTTCGCTGTAAATTCTACATTGATTATATCTGTAAAATTCTCTACTAATAATGCATTAACCACTTTTCCAAGTTCTGTTGGAGCTATTTGTTTTTGAATCTTTTCAATATAATGTCTAGTTAATATTGTAGTAATTGTAGGAGCATAAGTACTAGGTCTTCCTATTCCTTTTTCCTCTAAAGCTTTTACTAAGCTTGCTTCTGTATATCTTGGTGGCGGTTCTGTAAAGCTTTGTTTTGATAACAATTCTTTCTTAATTACTTCTTCATTAACTTCAAGATTTGGAATTTTACTAAATTCTTCTTCTTTTTCATTATCTTCTGATTCTACATATAAAGCCATAAATCCTTTAAATTTTAATGTTTGACCATTACTTCTAAAATTATAAGAATTAGCTTCAATTTCAACTGTTAAAGTATCATATATAGCTGTTGCCATTTGACTAGCTAAAAATCTATTATAAATTAATTTATATAATTTATATTGATCAGATGTTAAACTATCTTTTATCTCATCTGGTAAGATTTCAATATGAGCTGGTCTTATTGCTTCATGGGCATCTTGTGCTTCTGATTTTGTTTTATAATATCTATTCTCATAATATTCTTCACCATATTTTTCAGTAATTACAGTTTTTGCTAAAGCTCTAGCTTCTTCTGAAATTCTTGTTGAATCTGTTCTCATATATGTGATTAAACCAGTTAAACCATGTTCTGGTAATTTAACACCTTCATATAAACCTTGTGCTACAGACATTGTTTTCTTAATTGGAAAACTTAATTTTCTTGAAGCTTCTTGTTGAAGTGTACTTGTTGTAAATGGTGGTGCAGGATTTCTCTTTTTCTCTCCTCTTTTAATATCTGTTACAATATATTTTGCACCTTCTAAAGCTTTTAATATTTCATCTACTTCTTCTTTTTTATGAAGTTCAATTTTCTTTCCATCTTTTCCAACAAACTTAGCTGTAAATTCTGTTTTTGTTCCTTTATCTTCAGCAATTAATGTAATATTCCAATATTCTTCTGGAATAAAATCTTCTATTTCTTTTTCTCTATCAACAACAATTTTTACTGCAACAGATTGAACTCTACCTGCTGATAGTCCTTTTTGTACTTTTTTCCAAAGTACAGGACTTATTTTATAACCAACTATTCTATCCATTACACGTCTTGCTTGTTGAGCATCTGTTAAATTTAAATCTATATGTCTTGGATTTTCAATTCCTTTTTTAACTGCATTTTTTGTTATTTCATTAAATGTTACTCTATTAGCAGTTTTAGGATCTAATCCTAAAATATATGCTAAATGCCAAGCAATAGCTTCACCTTCACGGTCGGGGTCGGTTGCAAGATACACTTCTTTAGCTTCTTTAGCATCTTTCTTTAAAGAATTAATTAAATCACCCTTACCTCTAATATTTATATATTCAGGCTCAAAATTTTTATCAATATCAATTCCAAGTTTTGATTTAGGTAAATCTCTAATATGTCCCATTGATGCAACTACTTTTGACTTTCCACCAAGGAACTTCTTTATTGTATTTGCTTTTGCTGGAGATTCAACTATTACTAATTTATCTATCATAAACTCACTCCTAACTTTATTTACTAATGTATTGTAATTCATAACATAAAAAAATGCAACACTAAATTTTAAATCAAAATATAGTAAATAAATATAGCTTATTCTTAATATATAATTCATTCACTACATTCTTCGGCTACACTACAATTCAAAGAAATTCTAAAATTATATAAACGACACTCCCCACCGTCAAGGAGCTGGGATCCTTCATTTATATAATTTAAGAATTTCTAATTCATCTTCGTACGCATTCATCATTTCGTTCTTGAATTATATATTAAGAATAGCAATTTATATACTAATACTAATTTAAAAATGTTATTTTTTATGTAATTAAAAAAAGAAAAGAGTAAAACTCTTTTCTAAAATTTATTTCTTATTTTTATTTACTACAGCTTTTATTTCACCATAAATTTTTTCTATTGCTTCTACTGGTGCTAAATTTAAAGCTAATTTTCCCATCTCTTCTAACTCATCTGATTTTAAGATAATATCATTAATTTCGTTTCCTAAAGTATCCCTTGAAACATTTTCATTTAATATTATTTTAGCAGCACCAATTTTTTCTAATACTCTAGCATTATCTTCTTGACGATTTGCCATTTTACTTGGAAGTGGTATAAATATTGCTGGTTTTCCTACAATAGTAATTTCAGTAATTGTCATTGCACCACTTCTACATACTAATAAATCTGAAATATTCATAAGTTCATCCATATTATAAATATATGGTAATACTTTTGTATTTTCTAAATTATTAATATTCAAATTATCTTTTTCAAATTGTTCTTTTATAATGTCAAATTGTTTTGGTCCTGTTGCCCATATAATTTGATATTTTTGATTAATTTTAGACTTTATAATATTATAAACAGCTTCATTTATTTTTTGAGCGCCTTGACTACCTCCGAATATAAGCACTATTGGTAAATCATTTTTCACTCCTACAGCTTCTAATATTTCTCTTTTTCTACTTAAAGAAATATCTAATTTTTTTACTTTTGTTGGTGTACCTGTTACTACAACATTATCTGCATTTTTTAAACATTTTTTAGTTTCATTAAAACCAACTAATACCCTATCTACTTTTTTAGCAAACATATTAACAGCTCTTCCAGGAAATGCATTACTTTCATGCAAAATAGTTGGAATTTTATTTTTTATAGCTGTATTAAACACAGGAACACATATGTATCCACCAGTCCCAATTACAACATCCGGTTTAAATTCATCAAAAAACTTTTGAACATCTTTTCTACTATTAAAAGTTTTTATTACATTTTTTAAATTATTAATAGATATTTCTTTTTGAAATCCATAAGCTTCAATTGTTTTTAATTTGTATCCTGCTCTTGGAACTAAATCATTTTCTAACCCTCTTGTTGTACCTATGAAAACAATTTCAGATTTAGGATTCATTTCTTTTATTTTATTAGCAATTGCTAAGCCTGGATTAATATGCCCTCCAGTACCTGCAGCAGATATAACAACTTTCATAACTTTGTCTATTGATAAAATCAATTTCTCCTTATATTATTTAGATTTTTAAAATCTATAAAATATTTATATTCTATAAAAGTAGTAATTATAACTAATTACTACTTTCTATAATCATTTATCCTTTTTGGCTGTTCTTGAAATATTAAGTAGTATTCCAACCAAAGCTAAATTACATACCATTGCAGTTCCACCATAACTAAAGAATGGAAGCTCCATACCAGTAACTGGAATTGTTCCAGTTACAACTGCAATATTTAATATTGCTTGAAGTCCTATTAATGTAGTAATTCCTATAGCAATAAGACTACCAAATGTATCTCTTGCTTTCATAGAAATTAAAATTCCTCTCCATATAAAAATTGCAAAAAGTATAATTACCATTAAACAACCTATATAACCTAATTCTTCAGCTAATACTGCAAAAATAAAATCATTTTGTGGTTCTGGTAAATATAAATATTTTTGTCTACTTTGACCAAGACCAGCTCCAAAAACTCCACCTGAACCTATTGCATATAAACTTTGAACAATTTGCCATCCATCACCTGTAATGTCTGAAAAAGGATCTAACCAAGTTTGAAATCTTTTTAATCTAAATGCTCCAATTTCAGATTTTAAAGAAATTCCAAATATTTTTAAAACAAATAAAACAGCTGCCAAAAATACTGCTCCTAATAATGCAAAATGTCTAAATCTAACACCTGCAATAAGCATTTGTACAATAAGTACAAAACCCATAACCAAAGTGGCACTCATATGATTTTGAATACCAAAAACAGCAATTGCTATTGGTAAAAAAAGAGCTAACGGATATAAGCAACCTACCCATAAATTTCTAATTTTACCTTGTTCTATCAAATCTGTTAATAAACTTGCATAAAAAACTATTAAAACTCCTTTAGCCAGTTCAGAGGGTTGAAAATTAATTCCTCCTAAACTTATCCATCTAGTAGCACCACCAGCAGATAATCCCATTACACCAACTAAAAATAATAGCCCTACTATTGCTATATATGCAAACCATTTTAGTCTTCTATATATTTTATAATCAATTCTACATAAAATAAAAAGTAATATTCCACCAACAACCGTAAAAATTAATTGTCTAGAAAAATATTTATAACTATCTCCAGATTCTGACAATGCTGCAGCAGAACTTGCTGAAAGAACCATAATAAGTCCCATTGCAACAAGCAATATAACTACAATAAGTAAAACATAATCAATAGAACCTTTTGTAATTAGTGAAAATTTATTACTTTTTTTCTTTTTCACTTTTGTCATTTTTTATCCTTTCAAAATTATAATAGTATCGCAATAATTGACATTAATAATGTAATCATTGAAAATACAAAAACAACTTTGTTTTCTCTCCAACCAGTCAATTCAAAATGATGATGTAATGGAGACATTTTAAACATTCTTTTACCTGTAAATCTAACAGATAATACTTGTAATATAACAGACAAAGTTTCTATTATTGGTATAAATGCAATTATAATTAAAATCAAAGGATTCTTCATATAAATTGCCATACTAGAGATTACACCACCTAATAGAAGTGAACCAGTATCTCCCATCATTACTTTTGCTTTATGAAAATTATATATTAAAAAGCCTGCTACTGCTCCACAAACTATTGCTCCAAATAATGATAAACCAAATATTTCGCATCTAAAAGCAATAACAGATAAAGCCCCAATCATTATTGCAGACACACTACCAGCCAAGCCATCTACCCCGTCAGTTAAATTAACTGCATTTGTTGCACCTAACATAACTAAAATCATAAATGGTATATAAACATATGATGGTAAATTTAATGTATAATTAATAATTGGAATTTTTATATCAGTTCCAAGTCCTATATATCTTTCTAAAATAAGTATATATATTGCAGAAATTATTAATTGTCCTAATAATTTCATCTTCGGACTAATTCCATCTGTATTTTTTAAAACTACCTTTTTAAAATCATCTATAAATCCAACAAGACCAAATCCTATTGAAGCAAATGTAACAGGTAAAATTACATTTGCATATTCAGTATTCAAACAAGTTACAATAATTACAAGTACAATAATTGTAATTATCATCATAATTCCACCCATTGTTGGTGTTCCTTGTTTTCTTAAATGAGTTCTTGGACCATCTAATCTTTCGCTTTGACCTACTTTTAATTTTTTAAGTACAGGTATTATTAATTTTCCTAAAATAGCTGTACAAAAAAATGATATTAAAAGATAAATTATCTCTGTAAGCATCCTATCTACTCCTTATTTTTTTACTATTTTAGTTTTTAAAAATTCTTTTACTATTTCTCTTTCATCAAATGGTAATTTTTCACCTTTTACCTCTTGATACATTTCATGACCTTTACCAGCAATTACCAAAATATCTTTTTTATTTAACATAGCAATAGCTTCTTTTATAGCTTCTTTTCTATCTACTATAACTTTATATTTTCCTTTTGTTTTATTAATTCCAACTTTTATTTCTTCAATAATTGTTTCCGGTTCTTCACTTCTTGGATTATCTGTTGTAACAATAGAAAAATCAGCAATTCTACCAGCTTTTTCTCCCATTAAAGGTCTCTTTTCTTTATCTCTATCTCCACCACAACCAAAAATACAAATAACTCTTCCTTTTGTATATGTTTTTACAGCCATTAATATATTTTCTAAACTATCTGGTGTATGAGCATAATCAATCATAATTGCAACTTCTTTATCTGTTTGAATCATTTCACTTCTACCAGGTACTGCTATTGTATCTAATGTTTCTTTTATATGTTCAACAGTTGCTCCTAAACCAACACATACAGAAATTGCAGCCAAACTATTATAAACACTAAATCTTCCTGGTATATTTACTTTTATTCTTTCATTTCTTGTTCCAACTTTTAATTTATAATCAACATTAACATTTGTTATTGTTATATCTTTTGCTAATAAATCACAAGTATTATCTATACCATATGTTTTAAATTCACAATTTGGTGATTCTTTAATAACTTTAAATGATTTAAAATCATCTGCATTTACATAGCCTTTTTTACACATACTAAATAATTTTAATTTTGAATTAAAATAATCTTCCATATCTGTATGTTCTTTTACACTAATATGATCTTTATAGAAGTTTGTAAATACACCTATATCAAAATCACAGCCTAAAACTCTATTATATTTTAAACTTTGTGAAGAAACCTCCATAACAACAACATCAACTTTAGCTTTTGCCATTTGATAAAACATTTTTTGAAGTTCTATACTTCCAGGTGTTGTTCTACTACTTGGTCCTAAACAATCTTCGCCAATGTAATTATAAATTGTTCCAATTAAACCAACTTTTTTACCCATCTTTTCTAAAATAGCTTTAATCATATATGTTGTTGTTGTTTTTCCTTTTGTTCCAGTCACACCAATTAAAGTAAAATATTTAGATGGATTTCCAAAAAAGTTACATGCAGCTATTGCTAAAGCTGCTCTTGCATCAGAAGTAAGTATTATTGTAACATTTTCTGGAATTTTCATTCCTTTTAAATTTGAATTAACATCTAATACTAAAGCAACTGCTCCATTTTCAATTGCTTCATCTATAAATTCATTTCCATCAAAATCAAAACCTTTTATTGCAAAAAACATACTTCCAGGTTTTACATTTTTAGAATTGTCTTCTATTGTTTTTATATCAATAGATACATCTCCTTTTGATTTATAGCTAACTCCATTCAATATTTTTGCTAATTCCATTAAATCTTCCCTCCATTTTTTAAGAAGCTTAAATTAAAAGCGCTTCCGCTATTCTTTATTTTTAAATTAAAATAACTACAAATAAACATATTATTGCTAATTATATTAACTCGAAGTTATTATATATTAAAATAAAAAATGTGTCTATACTCTAATTAATATTTATTCTTTAAATTTTGTTTTATACATCTTTATTAAATTATTAATTTAATACTTTTTTATCATTTTAAAACACTCTAACCAAAAAATAAGCCTAAGCTATTAAACAATTTAATAACTTAGGCTATTTAAAATTTAATTTATACTATTTTTATATTTTTCTATTTCACTTTCTAAACGTGTAATTTTTTCTTCTTTTTCAACAATTCTTTTTTCCATATTTACTTTTTGAGCTTCACATAAAGTTATAAGTCTTTTAACTTCTTCTTCTGGTAAATCTTTAATATCGATTTCATTATTAATTACTTTTTTTTATAGTTTCCATATCTTTTTCTAAAATTTCCATGATTTGTATTACCCCCTATCTAAAGCATCAATAGCCTCTTGAGCTTTCTTCTTATTTTGAGAAAATTCATCTAAATATGCATCTTTATTTTTAATTAGAAAATCTATATCAGCCTGTGTTTCATCTTTTTTTCTAGTTAAAGTACTTCCATTTCCTAACAATTCTAATCCAGCACGACTTATTTCATCACCGAATATTTTTTCCAATTTTTCAAGTTCTTCTCTTTTCTTAGCAATTTCCGCATCTAATAATTTAATTTTATCATATTGTAATTTTACAATTTTTAATAGTATATACAAATGTGTATATGCATCATTTAAAGGATTTACTAATTCTTCCTCTAAAAGTTCTAATTGTTCAGTTACAGTTTCTAAAGTTAATTCTTCTGGCATTCCTTCAACAAAATCTACAGTTTCATCGCCTTTTCTTTTTTTATCATCATTCATAGCTCCATCTCCATTCACAACAGTATTAACTTTTTTTGTACTTTCTGTTTCAACTACAACTCCACTTGTAATACCTCTACTAGTATCAGTTACAGACTCAAAAGTTATATCTTCTATTATAACACCTGCATCTAAAACTGCTTCCCCGTATCCATTTTTTTTAGGTAAATCACCTGGTATTACTTCTCCTGGAGCATATTCTTCAAAAGGTACATTTCTTCCATCTTCTGCTGAAACAGCCACTCCTCTACGTCTTTTCTTATCTTCTAAAGCGATAGTAGCTCCTGAAGATTCTATTCTTGTTTCAACACCAAATCTTTTTTCTAATTCTTCTTTTTTTATCATTATTTCATGCATAATTTCTTGAGCTCTATTTATCAAATTAACATCTTGTTTATTTATTATACTTTGTAAATGACTTTCTAAAAAAGTCCATCCACTTTTAATTAATTCATAATGATCATAACTTTTAGCTTCTGGATTTGGATTTATTTGTAATTCTATTTTTTTATCTGCTAATAAAGCATCTAATCTTACTAATACTAATTTTATTCCAAAAAAATCACGATATTCAGATTTAAATTTTTTAGCACAATTATTTAAAATAAAAAATGCATCTTGATAGTTTTTATTTTCTATTAAATAATTTGTTAAATTATCTATAAAATCAAAATCTTCTTTTTTTTCTATATGAATACTTGCAGTTATTCTTATTATTTTTTTAATTTCCTCTACTGTTATTGTTCCTGTTCTTTCAAATAATTCTTTTATCTTATAAAATTCTGCATGTTTTTCTGACATATTTCCTCCATAACTAGATTCACACCTAGATATACTAATACTTCATAATATATTGTATATAATAATATCATTAAATTCAATTACATTAATATAACATTTAATTTACATATATCGTGCTTCCTTTATATACATTAATTCCAGCTTCTGGAATTTGAGAAGTTACTGTAGTTTCTTTTGTTATTTCTATATTTTCATTAATACTGCACTCTAATTCTAATTCTTTTAAAATTTCTTTTGCCTCTTTTATTGGTTTGCCAATTAAATTAGGGACTTGTATTTCTTCTTTTACATTAGCATTTCTTATTTCTAAATATGGTAAAACCTCCCCTAATATTTGACTCGCTATTGGAGCTGCAACTCCACCACCTTGATGTCCACCTTCTCCTGTAGGATTATACAAAGTTATTAAAATAGCTACTTCAGCGTTTTCTATTGGTGCTACTCCAATAAATGATGTTACATATTTACCAGTATTTACACCATCTTCTGAAGTTCCCGTTTTTCCTCCAATACTATATCCTTCAACACTAGCATTTTTACCAGTTCCTTCACTCACAACTGATTCCATCATAGATAATACTTTTTTTGCAGTTTCTTCTGAAATAACCCTTTCCCCATAAACAGGTTCTATACTAGTACTTTCACCAGTTTGACTATCTATAATTTCTTTTACCAATCTTGGTTTTACATACACACCATTATTAGCAATGGTAGATACCATTGTAATCATTTGAAGTGGTGTCACTTCAAATCTTTGACCAAATGATATTGTTGCAAGTTCAACAGGACCAACTTTTTCTTCTTTTAAAAATATACTTCCAGCTTCTCCATATATATCTATACCCGTTTTTTTCAAAAAGCCAAATCTTTCTAAATATTCATAATATTTACTAACACCTATTTTTTGACCTAATCCAATAAATACAGGATTACATGAATTCATTAAAGCCATTCTCAAACTTTGACCTCCATGAGGCCTATAATATCTCCAACATTTCATTCTAACTCCTGCAATTTCAATTCCACCAGTACATGCAAAACTTCCTGATTTATCAATATCTGTAACAATTCCTTCTTCTATAGCTGCAGAAGCTGTTACTAATTTAAAAGTAGAGCCTGGTTCATAAGTATTAGAAATAGCTTTATTTCTCCACATTTCTTGCAAGTATTTGCTTTTTTCTTCTTGTTTTAAATTATTCCAAACAGCTTTCAACTCATCATTTGTAATTTCATATGGTAAATTCAAATTATAATCTGGATAATTAGCTAAAGCTAATATATCACCATTTTGTGGATTCATAATTATAATAGAAGCTCCATCTGTACAAACATTATCTATACAAGCTTCTTCTATATATTTTTCAACAATTGCCTGAATTGTCATATCTATTGTTAACACAATACTATTTCCATCACTTGGTGCTTCATATTCTTCTCCATCATTTCCAATTTTTCTACCTTTAGCATCTGCTTCTTCACTAATACTTCCTTTTTCACCACTTAAAATTTCATCATATTTTGCTTCTATTCCATCTAACCCTTGATTATCACTTCCACAAAAACCAATAATATGTGAAGCAAGTTCTGAATATGGATAAAATCTTTTTGTATCTTCATCAATATTTATTCCATCAATTATATTATTTTGATTCATCCATTCTCTTAATTTATCAGTTTTTTCTTTTTCAACTTTTTTTATAATGTTTACAACTGCAACATTTTGTTTCGTCTTTTCTAATACTTTTTCATATTCTAATTCAAAAATTTCAGATAAAACCTTTGCTACTCTTTCTTTATTTTCATCAGCTATTTTTATTGGATTTAAAGTAACTGTATAAACAGTAATACTTTGGGCTAAAATATTTTCTTTAGTCGCATCATAAATAATTCCTCTTTTTGAATTTATACTTCTACTTGTATTTAATTGTTCAATAGCAAGAGCAGAATATTCTTTTCCTTTTATTATTTGTGAACAAAATAATTTTATAGAAATTATAAAAAAACCAACTATAAATATAATAAATTCTATTTTCATTCTCTTTTTCATATTTAAATTACTTTTACTCATAAAAAATCACCTAATTAATTTTATTTAGATGATTAAAAATTATTATTGTTTTTTATAACAATAATAATATAAATTATAAAATTCCAATTCTATATAAAACTCTTTTCTATTAAATAAAAAAAGAATATATATTAAACATTATTTAATATATATTCTTAAAATATTTTATCTGCAATTTTTTCTATAAAATTTTTCTCTTCTACAGTCACACTAACATTAGGTTCTACATAATCTTTTTTATCTAAAGTGATATAAACAGTTTGCTTACTTGAAAGTTTTTGCATTCCAAGTGTTGTTGTTGCTGCAGTTTCAATAGCACTTAGATTTAAACTATTTTGAACATTAACTAGAATTTGACTATTAACTTTTTCAATTTCAGAAATTTGTCTTGACATAGCTTGTATTTCTGAAAAACTTTCATTTATTTTAACTGTCCTATACATAACAAATAATACACATATTATTGCTAGTCCTATTATAAATCCCAAATGGAAATATGCTGTTTTCAATTCTTTAGCCTTTTGTTTTTCTTTTAACTTTTGTGATTTTATTTTTGGCTTTTGAACTTTTTTCTTTATTTTCTTAGGTATATTATATTCATGCTCAATTTTTCTAGGACTAGTTTCATATTGATAACCATATCCTCGACTTGCCATTCTATTCTCCTTTTTCAAATATTCTTAATTTAGCACTTTTACTTCTTGAGTTTGAATTTTGTTCTTCTATACTTGGTAAAATAGGTTTTCTTGTAATTATTTTACCTTTAGATTTTGCACCACAACCACAATATGGTAAATCTGGTGGACAAATACATTTTCCTATACTATCATTAAATGCATTTTTAACTGCACGATCTTCAAGTGAATGGAAAGTTATTATACACAATCTTCCACCAGGCTTTAATGCATCAATTGAATTTATTACAGTATTATATAATGGTTTTATTTCATCATTTACTTCAATTCTTATAGCTTGAAAAGTGCGCTTAGCAGGATGTCCATCTTTGCTAAACGGCATTGCACTTTTTATAATATCTACAAGTTCTAAAGTTGTTTCAATTCTTTTTTCTTTTCTTTTTTCACAAATTTTTCGAGCAATATTTCTTGCAAATTTTTCTTCACCATATTCAAAAATAATTCTTGATAAATCTTCTGCCGAATATTCATTTACAACATATTCTGCATCTAAACTTTGAGTTTTATCCATTCTCATATCTAGTCTAGCTTCAGCCATATAACTAAAACCACGATTCTTTTCATCTAATTGATATGAAGACACACCTAAATCTAGAAGAATTCCATCAGCTCCTTCTATATTTAGATTTTCAAGTATTTCTTTTATATTGTCATGATTATCATGAACAAATTTAACATTATCAAACTCTTTTAATCTATCTTTTGCAACAGAAAGAGCATCTTCATCTCTATCTATCCCAATCAACAAACCATCTTTTGATAAATTTTCAATTATTTTTTTACTATGTCCTGCTCCACCTAAAGTTCCATCAACATAAATACCATCTGGTTTTATATTTAATCCATCAATACATTCATCAAGTAAAACAGATTTATGATTAAATTCCAAAATAATACCTCGATTTTTTAATATCATATAGGCGGGTAACATACGTCTTATTTTTGAGACAACATTATCCGCCATAATTTTTTTAGAAATTTACTTGTAGATTTTCATCTACAAGTTTTGTCCTTAGTAAATTAAAAATCTTTTGTACTTTAAAAATTCTTTTGTATTTATATAATTTTTACTGATGTAAATTATATAGTCTTGTCTTTTGTAAATTACATTCATTTGTAATTTAATAATTCTTTTGAATAAACTTAAAATTTTATCTTTTGTAACTTTCTAATTTTTTCTTTCGTAATTTTGTCTTTTGTATCTTAATAATTTTTCTTTAGTATAATATATAATTTAATTATATACCTAGCATCTCCATTTTTTCTGCAATCTCATCAGCAGAAATACTTTCCTCACAAGAATTCCATTTTTCTTTGCTCCATATTTCTACTCTAGAATTCATACCAACAATAACAACATCTTTTGTTAAACCAGCGAATTCTCTTAAATTGCTTGATATTAAAAATCTTCCTTGTTTATCGATTTCACAATCCATAGCACCTGCAAAGAAAAATCTAGTAAATGCTCTTGCATCTTTATTAGAAATTGGAAGAGTACTTAATTTCTCTTCAAATTTTTCCCATTCAGTAGTTGAAAAAGCAAATAAGCATCCATCTAAACCTTTGGTTATTATGAACTTTTCACCGATATCTTCTCTAAGCTTTGCGGGCATAATTAATCTGCCTTTAGCGTCTAGAGAGTGCTCATATTCACCAATTAACAATACTTATTTCCTCCTTCCTTTTTCTACCACTTTGTGGCACTTTTCTCCACTTCAATTAAATTTTAATATATAACATTTTAATTTGCAAGCTTTTTTTCAAAATTTTTTATTTAAATATCCACATTATTTCTTTCAAAAAAATTTTTCTGTTGAATTATTCTCATTATATCTATATAATATATTTAATTTTAGTTATAGTTTTTCCACAGTTTACACACATTTCGAGGAGATTTAAATGAAAAAAAATACATACAAAATTTTAATCATTTTAATATTTATAATTTATATTTTAATTACAAATATTTTTAATTTAATTTTAAATAATGAAATTAAATTTATAAGTTTTAATATAATAAATTCTATATATTTAATTTTAATAATTTCATGTATAGTAATATCTAATATAATTTTCAAAAAAAATAATTTTAAAGAAGATGATTCTCCAAAGTTGTTCAGACAAAAATTATCAGAAGCAGTTTCTAACAGTTTTGTTTTTTCAACAATTTTCACAACAATAATAATTATTTTACTTTATCAATTTTTTGAAGATATTTTAGATACTATAAATATAAAAACTGGTATTATTCACCATACAATTTATTCTTTAAAAATATTTTTTGTATCTCTTCCATTTCTAGGATTAGAGGTAACTATATTAAGATATTTTTATCAAATAAATTGTTATAATAAAATTATTGAAATTACATTTTCAAAATTGATTATTTTTATACTTTTAGGGATTTTATTATTTTTTAAATATAATTCAAGCTGCATACTTTACTCAAAATTTTTAACAGATATGCTTTTCTTATATTTCTATACAAAAACTTGCTTTGCCATAACAATTTTTAAAAAATATAAAAAAGAAAAATAAATTTTATAAAAAAAGAGAAACTATATATAGTTTCTCTTTTGCTTTAGTTATATTTTTACCTTGTATTAAAAAAACTTATATGATAAAATTTCATTATTGGAGGTGTACAAATGAGTAAAAATACAAAAATATTATTATCAATATCAATTGTAATCCTTATTTTAGCAATTGGTATTTTCGCAGTTTTAACAATATCTTCTAATAATTCTTCTAATAATTCTTCTAATACAACTGCAAAACAAGAAAACAAAACTACTAAACAAGAACCAGAAGAATTTACATTTATAGATAATGAAGGAAATAAACTAAAAATTAACGAAGAAACTGAACTAGGAATGGCTATCATTTTTTGGAGTTCAGACACAGAAAATTCTTTAGATACTTTAGAATTAATTGATCTTTATTACGAAACATATAAAGATGTTATAGACTTTTATATAATCAATACAAACGAAAAAAATGATAACATTATAGAAATTGTTAATAATTGTAATTTCACTTTCCCTGTATATTATGATACAGAAAATAAAGCATCAGAATTTTATAGTATAGATGAATTACCAACTCTTACTTTCATTGATAAAAATGATGAAATACACATTATAAATAATGGTATTGATGAAGATACACTAACAGCAAATTTAGATATCTTAGCTGAAAATTATTAAATATTAAAACGTTGATAAATTATCAACGTTTTTTATTTTATAAACAAACAAACCAGATAAATTCTATTTTAATTATCTGGTTTTATTTATTATCTATTTGCTCTTTAATTTTATTAGCTTTTTTTCTTATTCTTTGAATTGCTGTATCTACTGATTTTACTTTACTATTCACCTCTTTAGCAATATCAATATATGACTTTCCTTGTTTATAATGAACTAATACTTTTCTTTCAAAATCGCTAAGATTTTCATCTATTTTTGTTTCTATTTGAAAAAAGTATTCTTTATTTGCAATAGTGTCCAAAGGATCCTCCACCATATTAACAGCTAAAACTTCTAAAGTATCAGTTTCACTATCATTATATGCTGGAGTATTTAATGAAAATGCAGAATTAAGTGGTATGTTTTTTTGTCTATTAGCACTTTTCACAGCTGTTATTAATTGTCTTTCTATACACATATTTGCAAAACTTTTAAATGAATTTTGCTTTTCAACATCATAAGACTTTGTAGCTTTATATAATCCAATAAGTCCTTCTTGAATTATATCATCTTTTTCTACACCAACAGCAAAAAATTTGCTAGCTTTCATATTAACTACATTATTATATTTATTTATAATGTAGTTAAGCGCATTATTATCGCCTAATTGAATCAATTCAACAACCTTATCATCTGTCATATTCATATATTTTTCTGTTTCAAAAATATTGTCATGCATTAAGTCATATCCTCCTACTAAGATGAACTAGTTTCTGCCCCTATTATATTGGGTAAACACAGTAATGTCAACACTTTTAACATATTTTTTACTTATTTTTTAAATATATTTCATATTTAAAGTTTACTATTTTAAATAAATAATATATAATCTATTCGAGGTGATGTAATGAAAAATTTTAAAAAGTTTTTAAAATGCATTTTTATTACTTTAATCTTGGCTATAATTATTATAATATCAGTCATTTTTTTTAATGGTCATAGTCTATATAGTAGTACTATAGCAGAATTACCTGTTGAAAAAACTATTGAAGAAATTAGAAATCAAGAAAATTTTGTAACATATGATGAAGTACCAGAAATATTCATTAATGCAGTTGTTTCAGTCGAAGACAAAAGATTTTTTAACCATTCTGGTTTTGATTTAATATCTATTGGACGAGCTGTTGTTACTAACATCAAAGATAAAGAATTATCTGAAGGTGGAAGTACAATCACTCAACAAATAGCAAAAAATATTTTTTTCTCACAAAAGAAAGAATTTACCAGAAAAGTCGCTGAAGTTTTTGTAGCATTAGATATAGAAAAAATTTATTCAAAAAAAGAAATTTTAGAAATATATATAAATACTAATTTTTATGGTTCAGGATACTATGGAATTTATGAAGCAGCACAAGGATATTATGAAAAAGATGTATCTGAACTCACAGACTATGAAGCAACACTTTTAGCTGGTGTACCAAATGCACCAAGTGTTTACTCCCCAAAAGTAAATTTATCTTTAGCAGAAAGAAGACAAAGTATAGTTTTAGAAAAAATGGTTGAAGCAGGATATTTATCTACTGATGAAGCCAAAGAAATTGAAGATATGCAAATAACAAAATAAAACACTTAAGAATAACTTAAGTGTTTTTATATTTATTATACATTATTTTCTACTGCAGTATTTGGTTCTGTTACGACATCAGAAGTTTGATTAGTTTCATCTAAAATTTCGTTACTATTTTCAAGTTCATCAATATCATTTTGAGTAATATTTTCATTTTCTTTATTTTCTAAAACATTTTCAAAATTTGCTTTTTGTTCTTCACTTTCAAAAATAGTTGTACGCTTTCCAAAATCATTAAAAATTACAACCGCTAATATTGCCATTATAATTAATACAATTATTGCTACTATTATTACTTTACTCATTGCTTTTTTTAATT
>JAEIGA010004674.1_pt1 | contig 21145 bp, 12 predicted proteins | sample 9270691 | NCBI WGS metagenome assembly JAEIGA01 (sample SAMN17057246, study PRJNA624740) | gut metagenome | biome: biome; isolation source: fecal sample | host: Bos grunniens | place: China: Xizang | collected 2019 | reverse complement strand
TAGAAGTAAGCCCTGAGGAAACGAAGTTCGTAAGGGAAAAGCTCCATCTGCTGGATCCAGTTCTGATACTCAGAGTTGTGCTCCCACTCAGAGAGGTCAGCCTGATGGATCTTCTCAAGGTACATATGGATTTCAGAGATAGCGGTATAAGCCTTGTCCCAAGTTGAAGAGAAAGGATTAGCCGGGCTCCATCCACCATTCACATAGCTGTTTATCGCACCTGTTTCCAACGCATACACAGCCTCATCGGTAGCACCGGCAAGGAATGAAGTGCTGTTGGATTCAAATTCCTGATTATACACCTGTGCGTAAACATCGAACACCATATTCTTGATACCCTCTCCATAGTATTCGTATGACCACTTCTCATCACGTGTGTTTTCCTCACTATAGTTGAGGTCCGCACACGAAACCGCAATGGCACAGGCGAGAATAAATAAACAAATTTTATTAAGTTTCATAAGTCAATCTTTATTAGAATACTACAGAAAATCCAAAGGTAACCGCCTTCATCACAGGATAGCCTGTGTTGAGATTTTCGGCATCCATTGCAGGGATGTTGTCAAACGACAGAAGGTTCTGTCCCTTTACGAATACCTTGGCGTCAGTGATCTTGGCACGCTGTACAAGAGTTGCAGGGAATCTGTAATAAAGCTCGCAGTCACGCATCTTGAACCAAGATACATTGCGATACCAGATTGTAGATTCCTGAGCATTGTTTGCTACGTTCTCTGTTGAGAGACGTGGGTACAATGCATTTGCACCAACTGTATCATAGCAGTTGTCATAATACTCCTGCGACATATTTCTGTTGTCAGAGAGAGCTCCCCATACACCGTCCACATAACGGAGGTTCTTGATCTGGTTGCCTGCTCCCTGGAATGAAGCGTTGATACCTATACCCTTCCACTCGAGGCCGAGACTGAATGAGTAGTTCAGAGCTGGGAATGCTGTGCCATGCTCCAGAGCAATCTGGTCATTCTGGTTGATTACACCATCCTCATTCACATCCTTGTACTTGATATCGCCGACCTTCACCTGACCGAACTGCTGGAGCGGACTGTTGTCGATGTCCTCCTGGCTCTCGAAGAATCCGAGGGCTACGAGTCCGCGTGCCGCATCAGCTGGTGTACCGATTACAGAAAGGTTTGCATATACAGGATTCTCGATCCATTCGATGATCTCGTTTCTTGAGTAAGTAGCCATTCCGGTAGCATTGAAGTTGAGACCGTTGTCGAATGTCTTCGCGAAACGGAGTCCGAGTTCAGCACCATAGCTCTGTACAGCACCCTTGTCATCATAAGCAGACTGGATACCCACTACTGATGAGTTCAATGAAGAAGCGCTCACAAGAATGTTGCGTCTCTGCTGATAGAATACGTCGGCTACGATGTCGAGGCAGTCTGCAATTCTGATGTCAGTACCGATATTTGCCTTGTAGGCAGCTTCCTGACGGAAGTTTTTGGTCGGGAACTGAGTAAGGAATGCACCCCATGACTGAGCGAAGTTGTTTCCATAGAAGAAATCACCGTGTCCGCCGTCCCAACGGTCAAGCCAAAGGCCTGCTGCAGGAACATAGTCAGTATGCTGGATACCGGCTGATGCACGAAGTTTTCCATATAAACCTTTATCAGGATTGTTCGCATAGATCCAACCGAGACCGAGAGTAGGCGAGAACGCCCACTTTGCAGGATACGAACGGTTCGAACCGTTTGCTGCGAGCACGAGGTCAACCATAAGCTTGTCAGCGTGGTCATAATGTGCCGCGAGGTTCACGTTCTGACGATACCAGGTATTGCTGCGTCCGTCACGTATCTCACTCTTGGTGTTGTAGTTGAGGTTGGTAGCGAAGTTGTCACCGTTATTGAACTGAGTCGTATATTTGAGACCAGCCTTGATTGTTCCTACACGCCACTGTGAATCCACCCAGTGATTGAAGACGAGCTTATCCTCAACTGTACCCATCACAGCTTCCTGGATCTGACCGTCTGCGCCGTAATAGTTCCATCCGTACTGATAACCCTTTGTACGGTTCTCGATGATGTTTGAAGCGTTGTCGTATGATCCGCCTGCATAGAACTGGAGACCCTTTGTGATGAAATCAAGATCCTGCTCCAAAGTGATGTTCGCCCAGATCTGACGCTGGTGAGTCTTTGAGAAGCCTGCACCCTGTGACTTAGCCAAAAGGTTGAAGTCTCCGTATGTCTGGCTACCTCCCCATGTACCCTGCTGGGTCTTGATAGGGAATGCCAATGCCGGAACCTTGTAAAGATGCCACCAAGCATCGTTGGAGTTGATGTTAGGAACACCGTTGGTCTCCATAAAGATTGCGAGGATGTTGGTCTTCACTCTGGTTGACTTTGTCACCTGGAAGTCCACATTCGTACGGATATTGGCCTTCGAATACTTGAGCTGCGAATTCCAGTCACCCTGATCAGGATTTGCATAGAGTCCACGTGCATCAGTATAATCGACCTGAGAATAATACTGGACATTCTCCGAACCTCCATACATTGAGATGAATGCATTGGTCTCGCTTGCTGTGTTCTTGAACACCTCATCCTTCCAGTTTACATTAGGATAAACGTAAGGATCGCTTCCGTCAAGGAACTTCTGAAGCTCAGCCTCTGTATATGCAGGAGCATTTCCGTCATTCATTCTCGCTGTGTTGAGTGCATTCGCATAATCGTATGCACTTACCATAGGAGCATAGTCAGGGTCGAACTGGAGCTTGTGCGAAGCACCGACCTTGAGATGGTTGCCGCTTCCGGCAACTCCGCGCTTTGTCTTTACGAGGAGAACTCCGTTCACAGCTTCGTGGCCGTAGAGAGCCACAGCTGCAGCATCCTTGAGGACTGTAACGCTTTCAACCTCTTCTACTGTGAGGCGGTCGATAGGACGCTCGACACCATCCACGAGGATAAGGATGTCTGTCTCACCGGTAGTCTGGACACCACGGATATTAAATGTGGCACCTCTGCCCTCTTCACCCTTGAAACCGGTATTCTGAACTGCTGTAAGACCAAGCAGCTTGCCATAGAGAGCATCAGCAAGGCTGATTGCAGAGGTACGGCCAAGTTCCTCAGCGGTGATGGTATATGTCGCCGCTGTAGTAAGGAATTCTGAAGTCTCCACGCCATAGCCCAAATCCACAGTCTGCGACTTCTTGTCGCTGAGCTCGATTTGAGCATTAGCAGCCATTGGAGCGAAACAGAATCCTAACAGGCTAAATATAAATATATTACGTAATTTCATAATGATAAGTTCTAATTGTTACCAACCAGGATTCTGAGTAAGACCATAACCCTTCTGGATCTCAATACGTGAAACAGGGTCAAGGTACCACTTGTTAGTCCAATAGCCAGGTCTCCACCAAGCGCGTGCACCTACCTCGACAGGAACCTTCTCATATTCGAACTCAGGCCATGGAGTCGAAGGATCCCAACGGAGGTCATCGCCCTGCATGCGAGTACCATCAGCATTAAGACGATATACTCTGATCTCGTGGAGAGTCTTTGTGAAGAGATCCTGTCTCTTGCGACGTATCATATCATAAATACGGTCACCGCACTCTGCACCGATCTCGCAGTTACGCTCACGGAGGATTTCGTTGATGAGATTCTCCTTGTTTGAAGTAAGGTTGAGAGCTGGGTTCATATCCTCAAGACGACCGAGACCTACGCGGTTGCGAACCACGTGAAGCTGATCGAGAGCTCCCTTAAGGTCACCTGTCTCAGCAAGAGCCTCAGCATAGATGAGATACATCTCAGCAAGACGGATGTAAGAGATACCGATGAACTTGTCATCCATCTTACCGCCCGAATAGTCGAGGAACCACTTGAACTTTCTATAATATGTATGTGTATCGTCAGCAAGGTTACCGAAGTTACCTGCATCCTTGTCCATAGCACCGCCTACCCAAGTATCGATGTACTTGAATCCGTTGTAGTCACCCACCACATCGAATGGGAAAGACTCTCTCGGAACGAGTACAGTCTCATAAAGACGAGGGTCACGATCCTTGAAGATATCTATACCATCAGGGTTGTTTCCTGCACCGTAAAGACCATCATAAGGGAAGTTGCGTCCGTCCTGCATACCGAAGCACTCAACGAGCTCGTTTGTAGGAACTGCTCCTCCCTGACGCATACAGTCAAGAGCGAAGCCGGCCCATCCCCAGCCCCATCCGTTGTTCTCGATGACGCCGTTTGTTCCTGAACTTGACATCCACTGTGTAGGATGAGCATCGAAAAGCTTCTCACGGATGTTTCCGTCATTACGATATCTGTAGGCATTACGGAAAGCCATACGGTATCCGGCCTCATCCTGAGTAGCAGGCTGTACAAGCTGATAATAGTTGCCGTTTGCAGCATTGTCATCGAAGAAATCCTTACAATACTGGAGACAACGGTTCCAGAGTGAAGGATCCTCCTTACCGAACCATACGTGCTCGATATTGGTAAACTCAGTCACCTTGTTAGGAGTATACTCCATATAAGGCTGAGCGTTGTTGAACAATGGAGATGCAGCGAACATCCATACCTTTGCGCGAAGAGCACGTGCTGAAGCGCGTGTCAGACGACCTGACCACTGTCCCACGTCAGCATCAGAAATATTCCAGATGAAACCAGGCTCATCGATGGCACATACGATGAGAGAGTCGATGAACTCAACTGTCTCCATTGCTGTAGCACGGCCACCCTCGAAGCCTTCACCTACGGCGTAAGCCTTCTTTGCGAGACAGAGACCTCCGAAGTTACGGAATGCATCGAAATAACGGCTTGCCATGATAGTATAGGCCTCACCCTTGAGACGGCTCTTCTCGTCATCTGACATATCAGGAACCTTGTCGATGTTCTCGATGATCTGCCAGCACTTGCGGACAGTCTCGTAGATTGAAACTCGTCCGTTCGCGTTCTGAGATGAATCATCGCTAGGACCCTTAGTGGAATAAGAGAATTTTCCCTGGAAGTTTCCGTCAAATGTATCCTGAGCATCCTCGGTAAGACCACCCGGATAGTAGCTCTGGATAGGACCACCCCAAGAACAGTAGCAGTGATATGAGTCTGAAAGGGCGTCAATCGGCGCACCGTTCATCATATTTCCGGAAGTATATGTACAGTAAAGCTGTCCGTAGGCGCTCCAAAGAAAGTTACGGGTATACTCTGCACTCGAGAACACCGTATCAATATTGACGTCTACACCAGGAGCCTTCTCGAGGAAGGCATCTCCCACAGCCAGTTTCTCAACACAAGCAGTGTTGAAAAATACTGCGCAGAATCCCAGAACCAGTATTTTATTCAATATCTTTTTCATTTCGTAATATGATTAGAAGTTAAACTGTGCACCGATGTTGAACAGACGTGTCATCGGATAGCGCATTCCATAGTCAAGTCCTGAACCTGGAGCCTCTGGGTCATTACCCTTGAAGTCCGCGAAAGTGAGGAGGTTGTTTCCGGAAGCGTACACTCTTATATAATTAAAGAATGAACCCTTCTTTGGAGCGAATGTGTAACCGAGCTCTACATTCTTGAGACGGATATACTTCGAGTTCACCACCCAAGCCTGTGAGTCACGGTTGTTATGAACACGGTTGGTGAATGAAATACGAGGAAGGATAGCGTCCGTATTGTCCTCAGTCCAAGAGTTGTCGGCAACCCACTGAGTGAGTGCTGAAGTGTTTGTCGAACCGAACTGGTCACGGAAGTATCCGTTCAGCTGACGGCTCACGTGGTCAGCACCGATCCACAACATTGTGAAGTCGAGGCCCTTCCACTGGAAATTGAAATTCAAAGAGTATGTGATTTCTGGAACATCTGTATAGCCGAGAGGCTTCTGGTCATTTGCATCGATGGTACCGTCACCGTTAAGGTCGACATAGATACAGTCACCGTTCTTGAGTTCCACATTCTGGTTCGGCATTTCCACACCATACTTCGCGAGGTAACGCTCCTCAGTTGCACCTGCCTCATAGAACTCGAAGAGGTCGTAACCGAAGCGCTGTCCTACAGGAAGACCTGTACGGCTGAGATAGTCATACAGAGGCTTAACCTCGAGCATCTCGATTACACGGTTCTTTGCATAAGCAAAGTTAGGAGAGATAGAGTAACGGAAGTCACCGATCTTCTGCTCCCAGTTCAATGTAATCTCGAATCCCTGGTTCTTCACGCGGCCTTCGTTCACGTAGTTCGCAGGAAGCGAAGTCACTGCAGGAAGAGTAGATTCATTTGATACGAGGATGTCCTTACGGTCCTCCCAGAAGAAGTCAACGTATGCGTGGAGCTTGTCATTGAAGAATCCTGCATCCACACCGACATTGATCTTGGTAGCCTTCTCCCAGGTTACGTTAGGGTTACCTGCTGTGAGCTCTCTCACACCCTGAAGCCAGTTTCCGTTAGTACCGAAGTTGGCACCCTGAGTCTGAGGGTTCCATCCCATATGTCCCTGGAAGAACTGCCATGTACCAGGAAGATAGAGGAAACGTGCACCGTTTGTATTGTCATTACCTACGAGACCGTATGATCCGCGGAACTTCAAATAGCTGATGACGTTCTTTACTGGCTCCCACCATTTCTCCTGTGATGGAATCCAACCTACAGAGACTGAAGGGAATGTACCATAACGCTTGCCAGGAGCAAAGTTCTCGGAACCGTTGTAACCGATGTTGAAGTCGAGGAGATACTTGGTGTCATAGTCGTATGTTACACGACCTACGAGACCTACATAACCCTTTGGAATAGACTGATAAAGGCTGTTTGAAGAATCCCAAGGATAATAAGTCTTGCTCTGGTTGTAGAGAAGCAATCCGCCGACATTATGCTTGCCGAATCTGCGTGCATAATTGAAGCTTGCCTCAGCATACCAGTTACGGTTGCCCCACTTACCCTCGCTGTAAGGGATAGGCCAGGTAACATTCTCCTTGCGGAGCACTTCCTTACCGTCAACGATGGTAGCAACATATGTAAGACCGGTACCATAACCATTCTGACGATACTTCTGAGCAGTATATTCAGAGTTGTATGAAGCCTTCACCTTGAAATCCAATCCCTTTGTCAGGAAGCCCATATCGAGCTTATACTGGATATCGAAGTTGAGAGCATTGGTACTCTGGTTCTCATAACCGAGGTTATAATAGTTTGAAAGAGCATCACGGTCATAAGCACCTACGATATTAGGGTCTGAAATGATGTGACGTCCCTGATCATCGACTCCGATTCCGGCATAAGGTGTCGCACCCTGGAGATAACGGAAGAGGAAACCTTCACCACCACCCATTGTATTGCGGTCCTGCATACGTCCGCCGAGAGTGAGTGAGAGCTGGCTCCACTTTGTGATATCGATATCAAGGTTCGCACGATAGTTAAGACGCTGATAGTCGAATGTCTCGTTCTTGTTGTTAGAGAAAGTCTTGAACAAAGAGTTCTGGTTGAGGAAACCGGCAGAAACGAAGTAGCGTACCTTCTCAGTACCGCCTGATACGTTTACGTTAGCCTGTTCCTGCCAAGCCTGATCGTTCATAATATAGTCGATCCAGTCAGTGTTAGGGACTGTAGTAGGCATATCACCTGTGCGGAAATGCTCCATAACATCCTGATTGAACTTAACTACACCTGCATAAGGATTATAGTCAGCGATCTTGACTGTACCTGGCCACTCGGTCATAGGCTTTGCATCAGTGATCTGAGTGTAGTTATACATCTGACCATAGGTATATGAGTCCGCAAAGTCAATGAACTGTGCGATGGTCTGCATAGCTGCACTTACAGAAGCTGTAACTGAAGCCTTTCCGACCTCACCACGCTTTGTGGTCACGAGGATTACACCATTGGCACCACGTACACCGAATACTGCAGTTGCTGAGGCATCCTTAAGAACGGAGATACTCTCGATTTCGTTAGGGTCGAGCTGTGAGAAAGGACGCTCAACACCATCAACCAATACGAGAGGCTCGGCACTGTTCAACGATCCGACACCACGGATTCTGATGACCGGTTCATCGGCACCAGGCATACCGGATGGCTGTACTGCAGAAACGCCAGGGAGATTTCCCTGAAGGGCATTCGCCACATTGGCTACAGGTGATTTCATAAGAGTCTCACCACCTACGGCAGTGACGGCACCTGTAATGGTCACCTTGGTCTGCTGACCATACGCGACCACAACTGACTCGTCAATCAATCTTGTGTCAGGAGCCAATGTTACATCGAGGCGGGTTCCGGTAACCTTGATCGCCTGTGTAGCATAGCCTACGCAAGAAAATTCGAGCGTTGCACCCTGAGGAACGGAAAGTTCATAATTTCCGTCAACGTCTGTGATTGTACCCTGGGTGGTTCCTTGTATGATCACACCAGCTCCAATCAAGCCCTCCCCAAGTTCATCCAGAACCCGACCTTGAACGCGCAGGTTCTGAGCGAAAGATTGTCCGGCCGTAAGGAGCAGAAGCACCATAAGTCCGAACAGATGAGTAAGCTTTTTCCTTTTCATAATGATAGGATAATTTTAGTGTTTCCCGTTAGGGATGGTTAGTAATAAAAGTACATAAAATATGTCAAAGTATATTTTCCGCCGCATCTCTCAAGATGGCTACGGTAGAAGTGTCACAAGCATACACCGAGTTGAGACCCTGCTGCTCCTGTGCCGGATCACCGCAGTAGTCATCTCCCGGCTGCCAGTAAAGATTTGTCTCGGACTGACCTGCAAGGCCGCCCCAGCCCCAGAAATTCAAGCCTGCGAAAAGGCCTCCCTCTGCTGCAGACTCCACGATACGTCCGCAGACATATCTGTAATATTCGTCTCTGGATGTGGTAGGAGTCCCCTGAGCGAACTGGAAATCGTCTCGAGGAAAGCCGAACTCCTCCAGAACAACAGGCTTGCCGTACCTGCCGGCAATCTCGAGATGCTCGTCGATGTAGGCTCCGGTATTGTCGATGGCGAGCTGAAGATTGGTCTTGAGAGTGTTCTCGCGCACCCAACTCCAGTTGTATGGCCATATATGGATGTTCATATAGTCGATATCAGGACAGCTGTGGATCTTCTCAAAAAGTTCGAGATCACCTTCGCAGCCCCACTTGCCCTCGCTTCCCGACGACACCATATGGTTCGGATCAAGGGACTTTATCAACGCAGCCGTATTCCAGAGAAAATCGACAAATGCAGCACGGCCTGCGGAATCCGCCCTGAAGCAGCGCGGCTCATTGCCTATCTGCCACGAAAATATCGCAGGATCATCTTTATACGGCCTGCCTGTGACAGTATTCGTGCGGCTCACCACGTGCTTAACGTGATTGTAGAATAATTCCTTCGCTTTTTCATTGGTAACGAATGCAGAAACCGACTCCATAAAGGCAGGATATCCGTCAATTGCAGGAATAAGCGCCTTTCCTGCACCTGCCCATTCAAGATACATTCCATATCCTCCGGACCACTCCCAGGTATTGTTGATATAAAGAACAGCCTTCATCTCTCTCTCGGCAAGCTCGGCCATAAGATAATCAAGACCACGGAAGATAGTGTCATTATAGACACCTGGCTCCTTCTGGAGAGTGGGACTGACACGGGTCGGAACACCGTCAGGTCCGTCTCCTCCCACCAGTACGCGCAGATTCACAATACCCAGTGCCTTGAGTGTATCAAGCTCAGCCTCAAGACGTTCACGGTCTCCTCCGACGCCTTCGCTTCCGAGAATGGCGCCGTACCAGAAGTTAGTTCCGATGAAATGGGACGGGTAGTCATCACACACGAAAAGACCGTCTTCCACAGTTACGAAAGACGAGCTGGAAGCCTGACAAGAACACAGCAGGAACGCTGCAGCAATGGTCAGGAAGATCAGACCCGAATTGATTTTCATTTTAAGTTTAGCGCTAAATTTATGGTAAGACAAAATTACAATTATATCGAAAGTCGAACAAATACAAATTTATCAAATAATGATACTTATTAAACAATTACCTTATTCTTCTTGAACATAGCACGGAAATCCCGGGGAGTATAATTGCGCTTTTCCTTGAATGTACGGTTGAAATTTGACAGATTGTTGAAACCGCACTCATAGCATATTTCCGAAATGTTCTTAGTCGAGTCCACAAGCATTCTGGCGGCATATCCAAGGCGGATTTCCACAATATATTCAGACAAGGTACGTCCGGTCCTCTGACGGAAAAAGCGGCTGAAAGCCACCGGACTCATACCCACCAGGTCAGCAAGATCGGCAAGTTTCAGAGGCTTTGCATAATTGTCATTTATATACTGCTTCACCTTCTCAACACGACGACTTTCGGCACTCCTGTGATTATGAGCGAATGAGCTGGAAGCCAGGACTCTGGCCTCTTCGGAAACAGAAAGTTCGTAGAGGATATACAAGAATTTCAGGAACTGTACGAAACGGTCCTGCTCCTGAGCCACGGTATCCAATGTGGAATAAACCTTCATAATGGAAGAAAGAGGAAATAAAAGACCGTGGTCGGCCCTTTTGAGCATCCTTCTGATGGAAGAAAACTGGTTCTTGGAAAGGAGATCCTCACCGAATATGTCAGAAGAGAACTGCACTGTGAGCTCCCTGATATCCTTTGATTTGCAGCTTCCCTGTTCCCAGACGTGCTGAAGATCCTCGCCGCCGAGCAGAACCAGCTCATAATCACCAATTTCCTCAACACTGTCACCGACTATCCTGCGCACCCCATTTCCATTCTCTATGAAGTTCAGTTCAAACTCCTTGTGCTGGTGCAGAGGATAGGTGAATTCCGTCTTGTGACGCTCCACAATATAGAAGCAGTCCTTCTCCGAAAGTCGGGTTATTTCTGTAAAAACCTTTGCCATGACAATAACGTCTTATAAACTGCATACAAATATACACTTTTCTCAAAAACTGATACTATTTTAACATATAATCTATAAATTTCATACACAATTTTGCAGATTGCAGTTTTTCTGATTAATTACGGTTCTTTCTTCGTATATTTGTGAAAACTCATCGGAATCTATGGCAAAACCGCAGAAGACATCAGCAGAACTATTTGCAGCACAAGCACTTGCATCGCAGCTCAAAAAGGAATTGACCCAGAACATCCTTCCATATTGGATGAACAGGATGAGCCGTCCGGAAGGAGGATTCCACGGGCGCATTGACGGATACGGAAACATAGACACGGAGGCTCCTGTCGGAAACATAATGACCGCACGCATCCTATGGACATATTCATCTGCATACAGACTGCTCGGAAAGGAGGAGTATCTTGAAATGGCCATCCGCGCGAAGAATCTGATAATCAAGAGCTTCTACGACAAGGAGAATGGCGGAACCATCTGGTCGTCAACTCCTGACGGCAGTCCTCACGAGACAAAAAAGCAGATATATGCCATCGCTTTCACAATCTACGGACTCGCGGAACTCAACCGCGCAACCGGGGACGGACAGGCAATCGAATATGCAATAAAGCTCTTCAACTCCATCGAAGACCATAGCTTCGACACCGTAAAAGGCGGTTATCTCGAGGCTTTCGCAAGGGACTGGAGCGAGATCGAGGATATGCGTCTGAGCGAAAAGGACTTCAACGATAAGAAGACCACCAACACTCATCTGCACATTCTTGAAGCATATACCAACCTCTTCCGCGTCTGGAGGAATTCCCTTCTGGAAGAACGTCTGAAAGGCCTTACGGAAACATTCCTCGAAAAGATCATTTCCGAGGACGGTCACCTCAGGTTGTTTTTTGACGAAGACTGGAACTGCACCAGCGACCTCATATCATACGGTCACGATATCGAAGCCTCCTGGCTTATCCACGAGGCTGCTCTCGTACTCGGAGATACCGAGATACTTGCACGAGTGGAGAAGATCGTACCGGCAATGGCAGCTGCCGCAAGCGAGGGATTTACGCCGGAAGGAGGTATGATATACGAAAGGACATCAGATACGATTGACGGAGACCGCCACTGGTGGGTACAGGCGGAAAGTGTCGCAGGATATTTCAATCTCTGGGACAGCTTCGGCATACAGGAAGGCTTGGAAAACGCACTATGCTGCTGGGAATTCATAAAGGCAGGAATCATCGACCACAAGGGCGGGGAATGGTTCTGGAGCCTGCGTGCAGACGACACCGTCAACCGCGAAGATGACAAGGCCGGATTCTGGAAATGCCCTTACCACAACGGACGTATGTGCCTGGAAATCATTGAAAGAACATCTAAAAAGCAAAACCCTCAATAACAACCGTCACTATGAAAAAGATCTTCTCAGCATTCATCCTGTCAATATGCGCAGTCGCAGCAGTTTCTGCACAAGGATATGTCAATCCCGTCATCCGAGGATTCAATCCTGACCCGAGCGTATGCCGTGTCGGAGACGACTATTATCTGGTGACAAGCAGCTTCCAGTACTATCCCGGAGTGCCGCTGTATCACAGCAGAGACCTGGTGAACTGGGAACATATCGGACACGTACTCACTCGTGAAGCACAGCTTTATCTGAAGGGAGCGGATTCCAACGGAGGAATATACGCACCTACCATACGCCATCACAACGGCAGATTCTATATGATCACTACCAATGTCTCCACTGTCGGCAATTTCATCGTGACCACAGACGACATCAATGGAGAATGGTCCGACCCTATCCCCGTAAAAGTCGGAGGCATCGATCCTTCACTCTTCTGGGATGAGGACGGGAAATGCTGGTACACAGGCTCCGACAACGGAGGAATCCTCCTGTGCGAAGTGAATCCCGACACCGGCGAAGTGCTCACAGCTCCGGAACGCATCTGGGAAGGAACTGGAGGCCGCTGGCCTGAAGCACCGCACATCTACAAGAAAGACGGATGGTACTACCTGATGATAGCGGAGGGAGGCACTGAATTCGGACATACCGAGACCATTGCAAGAAGCAGATATATCGACGGACCTTACAACGCAGCCCCACACAATCCTATTCTGGCTCATTACAAGGCAGCGACACAGGACAATCCTATCCAGGGAGTCGGACACGCAGACCTCGTGCAGGCCACAGACGGTTCCTGGTGGGCAGTGTGCCTGGGATTCCGCACTCAAAGCGGTATGCACCATCTGCTCGGACGCGAGACATTCCTTGCGCCTGTCAGCTGGGACAAGGGGGCCTGGCCGGTAATCAACGCCACAGGAGACATAGCGATACATATGAATGTCCCTACCCTTCCTCTCCAGCCTTTCGAGGCGAAGCCTGAGCGCAACGAGTTTGACTCCGAGCTGGGTCCCGAATGGTCATATATCCGTAATCCTGAGCTTGAAAGATATGAGATCAAGGGCGGCAGACTCCGTATCAGGGGAGCAGCTGCCGGCACCGACGAGAAGACATCATCTCCTTCATTCGTCTGCCATCGCCAGACAGAACACGAATTCACTGCCGAAACCTGCGTGAGGCTCTCCAAGGCACAGAACGGGGATAAAGCAGGCATGAGCATATATATGGATTCCTATGCCCATTATGACATCTGCATAGCAAAAAAGGGAGGAAAGACCGCGATAGAGGTCACGTACAGACTCGGCTCCCTGAAGCACACGGAGGAATTCCCGTTCAAGGGAGACAAGGTGTGGCTCAGAGTCACCGGCGACCCGATGCAGTACAAGCTCTGGTATTCCGCTGACGGAAAGGAATTCAGGCAGGCCGGAACAGGAGACACCCGCTACCTCAGCAGCGAGACCCACGGCAATTTCACCGGTATCATGCTCGGCCTATGGGCTCAGTCACCTACAGAGAAGGGCCGGGCTGAATTTGATTATTTTGAATACAGATAACAGAATGACCGGCTGATTGAAAATTAATCAGTCGGTTATTTCTTCAGATTCCTTATCAGGGTGAAGAGGCGGCCTGCCGCCCAGATGATAAGAAGGATATAGCCTGCCAGCAGAATCTTGGCATTGGTTCCGTCAAGACCGGCGCGGATATGGATGATCATAAATACTGTGAGAGCTGCAAGCATCAGTGCCATAAACACAGCATAGAATATCTTCAAAGCTTTGTTTCCCATTTTCTTCCGTTTGAGTTCAGTCTGTAAAGATAAGAATTTTTGCGGTATTCCATAACATTTCCTAATTTCGTGAACAGATAAAGGGAATTTTGTATATGGAAACAATCATAACGGCCGCAGTGGCGGCGGCAATGGCGGCGATGATCACCTGGCTTATCGTCAGAGGGTATTACAAGGCCCGTCTGAAGGCTCAGGAAGATCTCAGCGCTCAGGCGCAGGCTAATTATGAAAAGGGACTGGCACAGATGAAGGAGACGATTGTGGCCAGTATGACCGTCGAGACAGAAAAGCTTCTGCGCAGAAGGGAGAAGGAACTCGCTCAGGAGAACCATTCTTCGATGGACGGTATCCTAAAGCCCCTGAAAGAGAGTATTTCCGCAATGGAAAAGGCAATGAAGGACAATGCATCCTCGCACATAGAGACCACCGCCAAGCTTTCCGAACAGCTGAAGAATGCAGTCCGGGAAATGCAGGAAAAGACCTCCGATGTGGGACGCAAGGCGGACAGTCTTTCCGAGGCATTGACCGGAAGACCCAAGGTGCAGGGCTGTTTCGGTGAGAACTTCCTTGAAGCCATTCTGGCAGGGGAAGGTCTGCAGGAGGGAACGCATTATTCGAGAGAGGCGGCAAACGAAGACCTCAGCCGTCCGGACTTTGTTTTCCATTTCAAGGAAAACCTTGAGCAGAAGGATCTTATCGTGGATTCGAAGGTGTCTCTCACAGCCTTTGTGGATTATATGAATGCAGACTCCGAAGAAGAGAAGGCTGCGGCCCTGGACAGGCACCTCAGAAGCGTCCGAAAGCATATCGACGAGCTCGCGCGAAAGGAATATGCCAGGAAGAATGCCCGTTCCTTCGCCGACTATGTCCTTATGTTCATGCCGCGTGATATGGCGTTCAGGGTGGCTCTGGAGGCCGATCAGATGCTCTGGCAGGAGGCATACAGGAAGGGCGTGCTCATCGTGACGGAACAGACGATAATGCCGTTCCTGAAGATAATGCAGCTGACCTGGAACAAGTTCCAGCACGACACCAATACGCAGAAGATCACCACGGCAGCTCAGAATATGATCGACCGCGTGGCTGCCTTCTACGATTCCTACACCGAGATCGGACGCAAGCTCAAGTCAGTATGCGCCGAATACAACAAAGGCGTAGCCAAACTTCAGGACAATGGCCAGAGCATCACCACCTCCGCCCGTCAGGTCATCAGCCTCGGAGTACGTCGCAGCAAGGGCAAGGAACTTTCGGTCCCTGAAGAACTTATCGAGGAAGAATAGCGGACGAAAATTGACGATACTATATATGACAAAAAAGACAGAAAAGACCAATGCCGCACGTCTTCTGGACAAGGCCGGCATATCATATGAGCTGATTCCGTACGAATTCGATGAGAACGATCTGGCGGCACAGCACGTTGCGGACAGTCTGGGACAGGATATCTCACGTGTGTTCAAGACCCTGGTTCTGCACGGTGACAAGACCGGGCATTTAGTCTGTGTCATACCGGGCAACGGCGAGGTCGACCTGAAGTCACTGGCCAAGGTATCCGGCAACAAGAAGGTGGAAATGATCGCGATGAAGGATCTGCTGGCAGTGACCGGATATATCCGCGGCGGATGCTCTCCCGTGGGAATGAAGAAGCGTTTTCCGACCTATTTCCACAGCACCGCCCTTGATTTCGGGACAATATATGTAAGTGCCGGCGTAAGGGGACTTCAGCTGGAGATTTCACCGGCAGATCTGATAAGATTCACCTCCGCCAATGTAGCTGATGTGGCCAGCTTCTGATCCTGCAGTTTTCGAAAGGCCGTGATATACCTGTTTACCCTTAGTTTTTATGGGATCAGGGCGTTTGTTTAAAAGAAACATTAGGCAATACGGACAGAATTGTTTATCTTCGTGCAATAGTGTTTATCAAACAAGATATAATTATGGCAAAAAGATCGACAATATTGAAAAACTGGCCGAAGTATCTGCTTCAATGGGGTGTACTTGGAGCCCTTATCGCCTTCATAACAGGCCTTATTCCTTCTGAAACTACTGTGGATCCTGAGACATATTGCCCTATGGGCGGTCTTCAAGCCTTGGCAACATATCTGGCCAACAACAGCCTGCCGTGCAGTATGTCATCGCTTCAGGTGATGATGGGTATAGCACTCGTGGCAGCCGTTGTGCTTTTCAGCAAGCTTTTCTGCGGATATATCTGCCCTCTGGGCACCGTACAGGACCTGCTCGGCAAGGCCCGCAATGCAATGCACGTCAAAAGCATCAAGGTACGCAACGGCTCGGCCATTGACAAGATCCTGCGCATCGTTAAGTATGTTCTTGTATTCTGGATCTTCTATATGACCGTGAATGCAAGCGAGCTGTTCTGTAAGAACCTTGATCCTTACTATGCCGTTGCAACAGGATTCAAGGGAGAGATAACCCTCTGGATGTCAATAGTATCCATCAGTGTAGTGATATTGGGAAGCTTCATCATAGATATGTTCTGGTGCCGCTATCTCTGTCCGCTCGGAGCCATTTCCAACACACTGAAGTTCTGGCTCTGGATCGGCGTTCTCTTCGGCATCTACTATGTGGCCGATGTATTGGGAGCTGACATTCCTTGGGCAGTGCTCCTGGGCGGATTCTGCATCACAGGATATCTTCTGGAGATATTCCACTCTAAGCCAAAGCTTCAGATCCTCCACGTGACAAAGGACGACAACCTCTGCAACAACTGCGGACTCTGTACGAAGAAATGTCCTTATCATATCGACGTGAAGTCCGTACATTGCGGAAAGGTAAGCCACGTTGACTGCACCCTCTGCGGAGAATGTGTGGCAGCCTGCTCGGCAAGCGCCCTCAACATCGGACTCTGCAAACCTTCAAGAAGCAGGATATGGATTATCGTACCGGCTGTCCTTACCGTAGGACTCATCACATTCGGAATATGGGCCGGAGGCAAGTTCGAGCTTCCTACCATCGATATGAAATGGGGGCTTGAGAAGGTGGACGAGGACGGTACCGTGACAAAGCTCGTGGATCAGAACACTCTTCAGACTATGTCGCTGGACGGTCTCCGATCTGTGAAATGCTACGGAAGTTCAATGGCATTCAAGGCGAAGCTGGAAAAGATTCCTGGCGTATATGGAGTGAAGACATTCGTGAAGAGACATTCTGCCGACATTCTCTACGATCCTGCAAAGACAGATCCGGACAAGATCCAGGAGGCCATCTACGTGCCTTCGAAGTTCAGGGTACAGACTCCTGACCACAATGCCGTTCCTGAGCTTAAGATAGTGACTGTCAGGACAGAAGGAATGTATGACAAGATGGATATCAACTATCTTGGAATGCAGATGCGTCTGACCGGTAAGAAGATTTACGGACTCGAGACCGAGTTCGCCTGCCCGCTGATAGTAAGGGTATATATGGATCCGTCGGAAGATCTGGACGAGGACTGGTTTGAGGAGATTGTGGAGAAGGAATTGCTGGAGATGCCGGTACACGGTGGCGGAGTGAACGAGATCGAACTGAACTACAAGTTCGAGGATTATGAAGGCGAGACCGGACGCATCAGCACGGAGCAGTTCATCCGCAATATGTTCTCACCTTTCAGGGTGCAGTGGAAGAGCCGCATCGAAGCTGCCGAAGGAAAGCAGCAGTATGTGTTTGAGATTGTTGACAAGAACTACGAGAAGCCTATCATACTCCGGAATATGCCGTTCCTGAGCAACCATCTTTCAAAGCACGATGGTGTGATCGGAGTCTATCTTGATCTGAACAAGGATCTCCAGCCTGCAATATCCATCAGATATGCCGAGCCTATGACGGAAGACAGACTCTGGGAGCTGATGACTATGCCGACCTGGACAATCACCTACAAGGCTGATGATGTACGCGAGGAGAATGCAAAGCTCACTTTCAAGACCAAGGGAACGTCATACCTATACACAGAGTAATCTATGAAAAGATATATGATACTGACACTCCTGATTCTGGCAGGAGTGAACGCGATGGCAGATGAGGGAATGTGGATGATCCACAGCATCGATGCCGCTCTGGAGAAGAAGATGAAGGAAAGAGGTCTGGAGCTGTCTGCCGGCGAGATATATAACGCCGATGCGGAAGGTGCTACGATAGCGGATGCTGTCGTATCCCTCGAATTCGGATGTACGGGAAGCATCATTTCTGACAACGGACTGATGATTACCAATCATCACTGCGCATACAGTGACGTACACAAGCTCAGCACTCCGGAGCATAACTATCTCGATGAGGGATTCTGGGCAATGCGTTCTGACGAAGAGGTGAACATCAAGGGCAAGAAGGTATATTTCCTGAAAAGAGTGCTCGATGTAACTGAGGAAGTGGAAGCTATGAAAGCAGAGGCCGATGTCCAGTCAAGACCTATGGGAATGAGGAAGCTCAGCTATCTTCTTGAGACACGTTATAAGGAGCAGACAGGAATGGAAGCCTGGCTCGCATCCATGTGGGACGGATCGAAATATTATATGGCTCTTTATGAAGTATATGGAGATGTACGTCTTGTGGCGGCGCCACCTGTTTCTTCCGCAGCTTTCGGAGGTGACATAGACAATTGGGAATGGCCGCAGCACAAATGTGACTTCGCCTTATACCGCATCTACATGGCTCCTGACGGATCGGCGGCGGAATATTCAGAGAACAATGTCCCTCTCAAGCCAAAGGCGAAGCTGAACATTTCACTCGACGGATACAAGGCCGGCGACTACACTATGATCCTGGGATACCCGGGCACTACCAACCGCTACAGCAACTCTGCTGAGGTCAATTTCAAACAGACACTCAAGCAGCCGATCTGCAACAGCCTCCGAGGAGAGCAGATGGACATCATCAAGGGATGGATGGACAGGGATCCTGAGATCCGTCTGAAATATTCCGATTATTTCTTCACTCTCAGCAACATACAGGAGTGCTTCAGCGGTGAGGTGGAATGCATAGACAGGTTTGACGTGATCAGCAGAAAAGAGGCTCTGGAGAAGGAGCTTCAGGAATGGATCGAAGCTTCACCTGACCGTAAGGAACGTTGGGGAAATCTTCTCAATGATCTGAAGGTCAAATATCTGGCTGTCGTGGAGCCTGAGAGGAACATCAACTATTTCAGGGAAACCCTCGTACGTGGAACACGTATCTCAAGAGCCTGCACAAAGCTCAATTCATTCCGCACCACCGTACTCAAGAGCCAGGGAATCACTCCAAAGAAGCCTATCGAACTCAAGGACGGACCAGATCCAGTTGAAACGGAATTCAGCGAGACATTCAGATTCCGCGGATATGACTACAAGAAGCAGATCGCTGCCATCCTTAAGGAATACGAAGGCATCGACCTCAGAGTGGAAAGGGATCTCTTCAGATTGGCCGTAGAGAAGTTCTACAGTAATGTCGATCATAGCCTTATCGGCGAATATCAGAAGAAGATCTACCACGAAAACTCCGTATATCTGACCGGAGCGAACGGAGGATTGAGGCCAAACTACGACAAGATGGCTGACCATGTATGGAACAACAGCTTCTTTACCGACCTTGATCGTCTGCACACATTCCTCTCGGAAGAGCATACGCTCAACGAATATATGAACGATCCGCTCTTCCACTTCCTTCAGGAGCTCAAGATCACCGGCTTCAATGAAGCTGTTACGGCTGCCGAAGGAGAACCTGGACGTTCAGCCCTCAACAAGGAGTTCACCCATGCCCTTTATCAGATGCGTCTGGACAAGGGAATCGTGCAGTATCCTGATGCAAATTCAACAATGCGCATAACCTACGGTACAGTAGGAGGATATGAGCCTCGCGACGGAGTGGTATGCGACTGGAAGACAACTCCTGCAGGCATTCTGGAGAAATATGTTCCATCGGACTATGACTTCACCCTCAACGACCGTCAGTACCTCCTCTACCGCAAGGGAGACTGGGGAAAATGGGGCTTCGGCAAAGATGGCTCCACTATGCATGTCAATTTCCTTACAGACAATGACATAACGGGAGGCAACTCCGGAAGCCCCGTTCTGAACTCCAAGGGAGAGCTCATCGGACTCGCATTCGACGGCAACAAGGAATCACTTGCCAGCGATGTGTATTACACACCTGGATACAATATGTGCGTATGCGTTGACATCCGTTTCATCCTCTGGACTCTCGACCGCTACGCCGGAATGACCAGAATCATAGAAGAGCTCGGACTTTAATTGCTCACACATATCTGTCCACCCTGCACATCTACCATAATGGTGGTGTCCCGGTGGACTTTTCCTTCGAGGATTGACTTGGCGAGGATGTTGATGAGTTCCTTCTGCATCAGACGCTTGATCGGACGTGCTCCGTATGCAGGCTCATAACCCTTTGTGGTCATATATTCCTCGAATCCTTCTGTGAATTCTATGCTTACTCCATTCTCCGAAAGCCTGTCCTGAAGGTCGCGCATCTGCATTCTGAGAATGTCGCGGATATCTTTTCTGGACAGAGGCTCGAACATTATGACCTCGTCGATCCTGTTGAGAAATTCCGGACGCACGGTACGCTTGAGCACCTCAAGCACCTCTGTACGGCACTCGGCCAGCATTGATTCCCTTTTTGCCAGCTGACCATCAGGGAGAGAAGGAGCCGGACGTTGAGCCGCGGAGCGGATTGTATCCGAGAGGAGGCTCTCTTCCCGATGATCAGGTTCTAAAGGAAGATGCTCCATATAGGTCTGAATGATGTCTGCGCCGACATTGGAAGTCATAATCAGGATAGTGTTCTTGAAATCGACAGTACGTCCCTTATTGTCGGTCAGACGGCCATCGTCAAGCACCTGAAGAAGTGTATTGAACACATCAGGATGCGCCTTCTCGATCTCATCCAGAAGCACTACGGAATATGGTTTGCGGCGCACAGCCTCTGTCAGCTGTCCTCCTTCATCATAGCCGACATAGCCCGGAGGCGCTCCGACAAGACGGCTCACCGAATGGCGTTCCTGATACTCGCTCATATCGATGCGGGTCATCATATTCTCGTCATTGAAAAGGAACTCGGCAAGAGCCTTGGCAAGTTCTGTCTTTCCTACACCTGTAGTACCCATAAAGAGGAAGGAGCCTATAGGACGCTTCTCGTTCTGCAGTCCGGCACGTGAACGGCGCACT
>JAEIGA010004673.1_pt1 | contig 21147 bp, 16 predicted proteins | sample 9270691 | NCBI WGS metagenome assembly JAEIGA01 (sample SAMN17057246, study PRJNA624740) | gut metagenome | biome: biome; isolation source: fecal sample | host: Bos grunniens | place: China: Xizang | collected 2019 | reverse complement strand
TGTTCTTTGCCTCAATTGTACCTCTACGTTTGATGATTCCACCCTCATAGAGCATAGCCTCTGTGAGAGTGGTTTTTCCAGAGCCGGAACATCCTACGATTGCAATGTTCTTGATTTCGTTAGTCTGATAAGTTTTCATATTGTTTTGTTTTTTTATTTATGGAATGAGAATGGGGTTAAAACAAATAATCTTCATCATGCAGAATAGTTTTTATTCACCTTGCGCCCTTAACTCCATCCCAAAAGGTTAGTTAGTTTTTTAAATGTGTTGGCAATGTAGGAATTTTCCGAAACAAAAGCAAATAGAAAGAGAATGTTTTTTAAAAAAGAGATAAAAAAAGTAACTTCGCAACGAAATTTTAACACAAATCAACAAATGGCCGGCCTGTACATACATATTCCATTTTGCAAGCAGCGGTGCAGTTACTGCGCATTCTACTCTACCACCTTATATAATATAAAGGAAAGTTATGTCAATGCGTTATGCAAGGAGCTCGTTATACGCAAGGATTACGCAGACGGCGAAACAATAGAGAGCATCTACCTTGGTGGCGGAACCCCCTCGACACTCTCCATGGAGCAACTGAAAAAGATATGTGACACCATATATGCCACATACACCGTTTCCAGCACCCCGGAAGTGACCATCGAGTGCAACCCGGATGACCTTACCCCTGAATTTCTCGCACAGTTGAAGCAATTACCGTTCAACCGCATAAGCATGGGAGTGCAAAGTTTCAACGACACGCAGCTCAAGCGCCTTGGCCGACGCCACAATGCAGAGAAAGCGCGCCAGGCAGTAAAGAATGCCCGCGAGGCAGGTTACGACAACATCAGCATAGACCTTATTTTTGCCCTGCCCGGTTCAACGATTGCCGATTGGAAACACGACCTTGACAGCGCTATTGCACTGCACCCCGACCACCTCTCGGCCTACAACCTCACATACGAAGAGGGAACCTTGCTACACCGCGCACTTGAGCGAGGCGACTTTAGCGAACTCAGTGAAGAGGAAAACATTGAACAGTTCCAGTTGCTCATCGCAAAGTTGAAAGAAGCCGGCTACCGCCACTATGAAATCTCGAACTTTGCACAGCCAGGACGCGAGAGCCGACACAACGGCAGCTATTGGAACGACACACCTTACATCGGTTGCGGAGCTGCCGCACACTCATACAACGGCACATCGCGCCAGTGGAACATTGCCGACATCGAAGAATATATAAAAGGAATAGAAAACAGCGAGCCAAGCTTTGAGATAGAGGAACTCACCGAAGAAGAGCGATACAATGACACCATCCTCACCCGCTTGCGTACAGCCAAAGGAATACCTTTAGAATGGATGAAAGAGAAATTCAGCGAGAGATTGATCAACTACATGCTACGGGCTGCAAAAAAAGAAATCGCGCTTGGCAACCTCAAGGAAGAGAACAGCCATCTTTCCCTCACAGAAAAAGGAATCTTTATCAGCGACGCGGTAATAAGGGAGTTGATATCCATATAGTCCATACATAGGCACACACCAAGAAAAACACAACAACATAAAACAAGACAATGACAAAAGAAGAATGCCTACAACTGAAAGGCATAGCTATAATGATGATGTTATGGCTGCATCTGTTTGGCACTAATGAAGATATACTGGCAGAAACATCAAAATCCATATATCTATATGACGGCGAGTCACTTATATTCGCCATGAGGAAATTCGGGCGCATGTGCGTGGTATTCTACACATTTCTCGGAGGATATGGACTCGCCAAGGTGTACCAACGCACACCAACGGCAGCCGGGTCAGGTATTGCAAGCGGAATGAACAATGGCAAGCGCATATGGAATCTATTCAAGAATTATTGGACAGTAATGATTCTTTTCCTTGTCACCGCCACAATCCTGCATCCCAAGACATACCCTGGCAACATAACCGAGATTATCATGAACGCCACAGCACTAAGCTGCACCTACAACGACACCCTGTGGTTTCTATTCCCGTATGCATTGCTGACACTTTTTGCAGCACCGATTATCAGGTTGGCAAACAGGCTACATGGAATATGGTTGTGGGGCACCATTGCATTGGCTTTTGTTGTCAAAACAATCTCTTACAGCATCAACATCCCATTCAACAATTTCATAGGAATTGTTTGCACCAACATACTTGGCGCGACAGGACTGTTCTTCATGTTCTTCATTGGCGTGCTTTTTGCCCGTGATTCACTTATGGAAAAGGCTATAGCATTTGCCAAGCGACGAATTATACCCTCATTTACAATAGGGGAACTGCAAATAGGAACATCGGTAATATGCACTATCCTTCTTATAGGATTATTTGCAGGACGAATCGTGCTTGGAGCGTCAACACTCATTGACCCCGTGTACATCATCCTGATGACTATCACATTCCTATGCATTGAACGCCCCAAATGGCTGAACACCAGCCTCTCCTACATTGGCAAGCACTCGACCAACATATGGTTCACACACAGATACTTGATAATGCTTACTGGAACAGCCATCACCTTCTTCCGTTTCCCCATCGTGATACTCGCCGTACTTGTCATAACTTGTATAGGTTTCTCTTATGCAATCAACGCTATCCTTAGGACAACAAAACGGTAAGCACAAGAAAAACACAGCAGGATATAGTATTAGAAACAAAAAATGAACGGCTCCGTGCGGAACCGTTCATTTTTTACATTAAGATATCAATCCTGGAATTACATCAAGCTGTTTGCAAGCGCAAGGATCTCTTCACCGATTGCATCTGCAGCCTCCTGTGTCGGACCCTCTGAATAGATGCGGATGATTGGCTCGGTGTTGCTCTTGCGCAAGTGTACCCATGTCTCGGGGAAGTCGAGCTTCACACCGTCAACAGTGTTGATTTCGGCCTTGCCTGCGTATGTAGCCTTAATCTTCTCAAGGATAGCGTCAACATCGCAACCGGGCTTCAAGTCGATACGGTTCTTGCCCATGAAGTATGCAGGGTATGTAGCACGGAGTTCGCTTACGGTCTTCTTCTCGTGAGCAAGGTGGCTCAAGAACAGGCATATACCTACCAAAGCGTCGCGGCCTGCGTGGCAAGCAGGATAGATAACACCACCGTTACCCTCACCACCAATGATGGCGTTTGTCTCGCGCATCTTTGTAACAACATTCACCTCACCTACGGCCGATGCTGTATATGTGCAACCATGAGCGTTTGTAACATCGCGGAGTGCGCGTGTTGAGCTGAGGTTAGAAACTGTGTTACCCGGTGTGTGCTTGAGAACATAATCGGCAACAGTAACGAGTGTATACTCCTCGCCATACATCTCACCGTTCTCACAGATGATTGCCAAACGGTCAACATCGGGGTCTACAACAAATGCCACATCGTTGCCACCCTTTGCCATCAAGCCCATGATGTCACCCAAGTTCTTAGCCAAAGGCTCTGGATTGTGTTGGAAGTCACCAGTAGGCTCGCAGTAGAGCTTGTCAACTTTTGTAATACCCAACTTCTCGAAAAGCTTTGGAAGTATTACACCACCTACAGAGTTAACGCAGTCAATGGCAACCTTGAAACCGGCAGCCTTGATAGCCTCAACATCAACAAGTGGCAAAGCGAGAACAGCCTCAATGTGCTTGTCATCATATGACTCGTCGAGACGGTACTTGCCAAGAGTCTCTACATCGGCATAGTCAAACTCCTCGGCAGCTGCAATGCGAAGCACCTCCTGTCCCTCGGCAGCATTCAAGAACTCGCCTTTCTCGTTAAGAAGCTTGAGCGCGTTCCACTGGCGTGGGTTGTGGCTCGCTGTGAGGATGATACCACCACAAGCGTCCTCCATTGTAACAGCGACCTCGGTAGTTGGAGTAGAAGCCAAACCAATGTCAACAACATCGAAACCCATACCCATGAGAGTACCGCAAACGATCTTGTTCACCATCTCACCCGAAAGACGGGCATCGCGGCCTACAACAATCTTGTTGCTTGTCTTTGTGGTTGTCTTACGTATCAGCGCTGCATACGCCGATGTCAATTTCACAACATCAAGAGGAGTCAAACCTTCGTCGGCACGGCCACCGATGGTACCTCTGATTCCCGAAATAGATTTAATCAGTGTCATTTATTGTTGTTTAAAAAGTTATTCTGGCATTATCACCGACACACTTGGCTGGAATGATATCTGATAGCGGCATGGATAGACATAGGTTGCCGCCGTAGATGTACCCCTTGTGTGTGGAACAATTATATTCACTTTTGCAAGATTGCTCTGTTTGCGTGTAAATGTGAGGAACCTGAGCGGAACGAGCCAACCCGTCGGGACCGAACTGCCATAGACAGAGTTCATGATTCCCGAAGTGAAGGTAGCTGTATAGGAACCACTGTTATTGGTAACACGCATCTCATCAGGATCGGCTGCATACAGATTGGCTGTAATGGTGTCACCATCCTGGATATTGTACTCGTAATAACGGATGAGAAGATCCACATTGTCACCGTCATTTATGCGATATGCCGTAGGATCCTTGACAACCGGATTGTTCACAATCTGCATATAGACATCATCAATCTCCACGAATTCATTCTTGCTCACATCTGTAGTCGAATCGTTAGCGACGAACTCTTCGAAAGAGATAATCTTGATATTCTGTTCCTTGATGTAATCACTCACCGCCTCGCGCTCCTTCTCCTTCATCTCGGAATATGTAACCGTGTCATCGCACGATGCAAAGAGCAACGCGATGAGCGGAAGAATCAACAAATAACCAAACTTATTTTTCAACATACTAATTTCACAGTTTCCCAACTTCGTTGGATTTTCAAAAATACAACTTTTTGCGAAGATACAAAAACTATAGCAAAAAAAGCCGAAGATAATTATGAAATAATCATAAAATATGCTTTTCCACAGGCACTTACTCTGTCAGTTCCACTTTGTATTTCTGCAGTGCCTGCCTGAAACGCTCCACAGCCATCTCCATGGTGCCATAGACCTCGCCGCCCGATGCATTCTTGTGTCCGCCACCATTGAAGAATTCCGCAGCAACTGCATTGCAGGGGAAATCATCGACACTGCGCAGCGACACATTTATCTTGCCGGGCTGTTCCTCGCGCAAGAAACATGAAAAACGCACACCCTTCACCTGCAAGGGCTGGTTCACCAGCCCCTCGGTATCACCCTTTGAGGCATAGAAACGCATGAGTTCGCTGTGCGAAAGAGTAATGAGCGCAGCATTGTATTTGTTATAGACCTTCAGTTTGTCATACATGGCATAACCCCAAAGCCTCATTCTTGTAACCGAGAAATTATAGAACACCTTGCGGTATATCCAATCCTTGTCAATACCCTTGTCAAGCAATTCAGCGATAATCAGATAGACATCCTTGCGTGTCGAGGCGTATGCAAACGCACCCGTATCGGTCATCATACCGGTGTATATACACTGGGACATTTCAAAGTTCAGGGCCTCAGTTCCACCCAAAGCCGTTATCACCCTGAATACAAGTTCACAGGTCGAGCAGGCCTCGGGATGCGATACAAGCACATCAAACTCTTCCGAAGGCTGCGGATGGTGGTCTATGAGCACCTTGGGCGCGGTAGAAGCCGCCATGCACAGAGCTGCATCGCCAGTGCGCGACAGCACATTGAAATCAAGACAGAACAGGGCATCGGCTGCAGAAATCACATTCTCACAACGCTCCTTGTCGGTTTCATAAGCCAACACCTCATCGGCCAACGGCAACCACGAAAGGAACGCCGGGAATGCATTGGGAAGCACCACCGTTGCCTCCTTGCCCAGACTGCGCAGATAGTGACAGAGTGCCAATGTCGAACCCATAGCATCTCCATCGGGGTTCTTGTGCGCGGTTACCACGAAACTGCGGCCTTTTTCAATCAAATCCCTGATGGCATCAATACTCTTTTGCGATATTATATTTTCCAGCATGTCTTTCAAAATTTTCAAGTACGAAGATATTACATAGAATACAAAAACTCCTCATCCGATGCAGATTATTTTCCGCGCAACGGAACAATTTCAAAGCTGTCGTCCCGTGGCACTATTTTCACAGCACCGCTTTTTGAAATATCCACCGCTTCGACTCCCAATGCGGCACACTCGCGCAGTATTCTCTCACGGCTATGTTTATAAAGCGAGGCATCGAGCAGAATACACCCCGACGGGTAAACCTCCACCAATTCCTTCATCTCACCAAGGAAACCACGGCACAGAATCACGACATCTGTCGGGACTGAATAGAGATTCTCACACCACAAGTCATCGGCCACCATGCGCACTTTCAGTCCACGATAGGACACAAGCCCACCATCATGTTCAAAGTGCGAACCCGAAAAACAACTGTCAACCCAAACGGGGTTATCCAACCCCTCGCGTTTTATATATGGCGACGAAGCATATTCATATTCGGCATCAAGTTGCGGAACCGTAGAAACAAGCCAGTTCTCTCCTCCATCACCTACAATATGCAGCAACGGATTCTTGTTGTTATTGTAAACGATTATGCCACTATGGTCGACAACCGTTCCGGAGGATGGCAAATTGACCGTACAAAGCAGAAGCGAAGAGCCCGCAACCAGCCCTGTAAGCCACCATTTGCGGTTTACGAGGGAATAGCAAAGAGACACGAGCAACACGACAACGCAAAGCGCCCCGAACAGCCCGATTGAAGGCAAGGTCAACGAAGCTCCAGGCAGCGACGCCACAAATTCCACTGTACCATTCATGACATCCACCACGAAAGCCAGCACCTTTGCCACCATCAGCTGCAACGGTTGACAGAATGATGTTGCGAGCATCAACAGCGCCAACAACAACACCACAAAAGCCAAAGGAACGACAAAGATATTTGTCAACAACGAATATACAGGCAATTCCCCGAAATGGTACCACACGAACGGCAGAGTACCCACCTGTGCAGCGATGGAGAGTATAATCAGATTGACCACATAGCCATAGGCACGCCCGTGTTCATCAACCTTGAAGAGGCGTTGCATGTAAGGAGTAAGCAAAATAATTGACAGCACTGCCGCAAACGACAATTGAAAACTTACATCAAACAGCACATGAGGCGAGAAGAGGAGCATCACTATGGCCGCAAAAGACAAAGAGCTGACAGGCGAACTCTCCTGTTGAAGAGAGCGGGCAACAGACATCAATGTGAAAAGAGTTGCCGAACGGACTACCGACGGAGTGAAGCCGGCAATGGCTGCAAACCCCCAAAGCAAGGCCACAATCACAACCTCGCGCAATGCAACAAGCAAACGGTCACGACCGAACAGAGGCAGCAATGTCACCAACAGCAAATAAAAGATTCCCAAATGAAGACCCGACAATGCAAGGACATGGCTTGCACCTGCGGCGGCATAATTCTCTTTGAGTTCACGAGGAAAGTCCCGCTTTTCGCCCACAGTCAAGGCCGAGAGCAAAGCCAGACTTTCATCCTTGAAGCCACAACGGCGATAAACATCCACCACCCTCTCACGCAGTTCCAAGGCACGCATTGGAATTGTCTTGCGACCGGGCTCCTTCAAAGCCCAACTTCCATCCCATAGAAGAGCCGAGCCCGTTATTGCTTTTACATAGCAATAGGCCTCATTATCAAATTCCGCAGGGTTACCGGCATTGCTTGGCGGACGCATTTCACCCTCGAAGCGCACCACATCGCCCACAGAAAGGGCATCGGCTTCGACAGTACGGGTAAAATAAAGATATGCATCGCCGTTCTTTCGCACCCCCGGCGACAACACGCTGTCGACTGCCGCCACATTGGCAAGCACTTTGGTCGTAGTTCCGCGATGGTCAGGAGTTTCCAACAGTTGCGCCTCGTAGACATGTTTTCCACTTTCCCACATAGGATTCATCTCTGCACGCTGCCTGCTCTCCACAGATGCACCGGCCGCAAACATAAAGGAGATTGCACCAACGCCAAACAGCCATTTGGGCACACCGTTCCACAAGCCGTACAGCAACACAAAAAGCGAGACTGCAGCCAATGACAGCAGTTGGGGCATGGAGAATTTCACATACCACGATGCAGCCACACCAAGCATCATCGGTATGGCCAATTTAATCAACGGATTACCTTTAAAGAACTGATTGTCTGTCACAACCTATCAGAGAGCACGCAATGCTGTAATGACACCATGTGGATCAACATCCTTGAACACTGCATTTCCGGCAACAAGAGCATCTGAACCTGCAGCGGCAAGCAACTTTCCTGTCTCGACATTCACACCACCATCAACTTCAATGAGCGCCTTTGAGCCCGTAGAGTCAATGAGTTCACGCAACTCGCGCACCTTGTTCACAGTGTGAGGGATGAACTTCTGACCACCAAAACCAGGGTTCACACTCATGAGAAGCACCAAGTCAAGTTCATGAATAATATCCTTGAGCAAATGCACCGGTGTCGATGGGTTCAAGGTGACACCGGCCATCATGCCGGCATCCTTTATCTGTGTAACGGCACGGTGCAGGTGAGTGCAGGCTTCGTAATGGATGTTCATGATTTTCGCACCCAAATCCTTTACTGCAGGCAGATAATTCATTGGCTCAACCACCATCAAGTGCACATCGAGCGGTTTCTCGCACAACTCGGCAACATACTTGAGCACAGGAGGACCGAAAGAGAGGTTCGGAACGAACACTCCGTCCATAATATCAATATGCAGCCACTCGCATGCGCTGCTGTTAATCATCTTCAAATCCTCTTGCAGGTTGCCGAAATTCGCCGACAACAACGATGGTGAAACTATCTGTGCCATTTCTTTATTATTTTATACCGCGAAGATAACACAAAGAGAGAGTAAAAGCAATAAATAGGAAACAAAAAATCTCTTCCGGCGATTTCTCGTCCGGAAGAGATTTTTAAAACTCGTCATTTTATTTATGGCCCAGATATTTTCCATCAAGATCATAATAATGGTATGTTGTAGAGCCGTCGTTATTTTTCAACTCACACCTCAATATACCGGTACCCTTGATATCTAAATTATCGTAAACTGCTTTTACAATCACCTTGCCGTCTTTTGTCATCACGCCACACTTGCCATTCTGCGCCACACCAGTCAAACCTTGTAACATTCCTTCTCCAAGCCATTCATACTCTATTGGAATAACAGTCTTTCCGGTTTTATCTATGAAGCCATATTTACCATTCAATTCCACACGCGAAACACCTTCTAAAAAGCCTTCGGCATCATCATACACCATAGGAATCACCACCTTGCCAGCCTTGTCAATAAAGCCACATCGTCTGATTCCTGATATATATCTACGAACAAGCGCAAGACCTTCGTAAAACTGTCCTATCTCAACATACTCACAAGGCAGCACCTCTTTTCCCGATTTGTCAAAAAGTCCCAATTTCCCACTTTCCCAATCACCAACACGGACACCGTAAAGTCCATCACCCATATATTTCATGTCATCGTACTGGAAAGGCAGGATATTCTTACCCTGTTTATTTATGAGTCCCCATTTCCCATTAAGTTCCACGCAGGCAACGCCATCTGAAAAATCACCGGCTTCATCATACACACAAGGCAACACCATTTTCTCTTTCTTGTCAATGAAGCCCCATTTCTCGTCCAGCTGTACACGAGCCAATCCGTCAGAGAAGTTCCCTGCGAAATCATACCCACAAGGGATGACTTCCTTGCCGGACATATTTATAAAGCCACGTCGGCCATTCTGCCAATCACCTATACGAACAAAAGCAAGGCCTTCGGAAAACGGCCCAATCTCATCATAATATTTACAAGGCAGCACCACTCCACCTGTCTCGTTTATCAAGCCACATTTACCATTAAGTTCCACACAAGCCAATCCATTGGAGAAGTCCCATACGAAATCATACACACAAGGAAGGATTTCCTTACCGGTCTCATCTATAAAGCCATATTTGCCACGGAGTTCCACTCTTGCAAGACCTTCATATAACAGGTCTATTCTATCATACTTTTTAGTAAGCTCAAGTCGTTTCTCAACGGGCAATCCCGACATGATTTCCCCATATTTGGAGGTTGCCTCGTTTTTAGCCACGGTTTTACTTTCTGCAGCATTTTCGCCACAACTGCAAATGGCGAGAACCATACAGCAGGCAACAAACAATAACGAACTGAATTTATAGACTTTCATAGCAATATCATTTTGCGGTGACACACCGCGTTAGTATTAGCGCGAAGATAGCGCAAAGTGAATAGAATTACAAAAACACACAGAGAAAAAACTCACACCTCCACTTTTTAGTCCATTGGATACACAACAAGTTGATTTTGTGCCATTTTTTTATTTATTTTGCAAATAGAAGCAAATAAAAACAACCAATATATGAAAAGAGCAATTTTATTATATGTTCTGCTCATCATTGCAGGCATATCAACAACCAAGGCACAGGACATTTTCTCCAAGGCATTCAAGAATGGAACTCCCGTACACATATCCAACAACCGCGACAAGGCATTTGCCATAAAGGCCGGTGAGCCTGGCAAGGATGCAAAGAGCGGAATGGCTGCATATACAGCCAACGAAATATGGTATCTCGTGGGCAATGCCGAGGGATTCAGGATGTACAACCATGCCTTGGGCAAGAAACACGCCCTGAAGCTGGAAGGCAACGGAAGTGGTGCTGCTGCAATAATGGCAAGTGAAAAAGAGGCAACGCTGCTCACAATCACAGCCCAAGAGGACGGCAGTTACGCAATTTCTCCAAAGACCGCACCCGAGCAGAGCCTGAACATGTTCGGTGGAGCGGGCAAGGACATTAAGCTCTATTCAAGCAGTGACAAGGGCGGACATTGGAACTTCAAGCCACTTGACATGAGCCGTACACTAGAAATAGAATACAACGCAAATTTTGAAGGTGCGCTTGACACCAATTACAAGATAGGAGAAGTCACAATATCAATCGACGGACAAAAAGGTGCAATTATTGTTGACCGCAACAATATCCCCAAAAGCACAGTGTGCTACTTGCCAAAGGATGCCAAAGTTGGAATCTCATGCAAGAAGGCCTACCATGGTTGGAAGATGGATGTAAACGGAGAAGACGAACTTGCCGAGCAGCCAATGCCCGAGAAGGGTTTACAGGTGGCAATCAACATCACTGCCGACAAGGAAAACCGTTACCAGTATCTCTACTATTCACCCGACGAGAAGGGAATCCCCTACCGCATCCCGGCAATCGCAACAACAGCAAACGGCTATGTATTCGCCATCAACGACTACCGCCCCTGCGGTAACGACATCGGTTTTGGCGAGGTTGACCTTGTAATGCGCCACAGTACAAAGGCCGGCAAGGAGTGGGACGGAACATCGTGGACCGAGCCCGTGAAGATTGCCGACGGTCTTGGCAAGGAAGCTGCCGAAACATGGCTTACCGGATTCGGCGACCCTGCAATTGTCGCAGACCGCGAGCGTAACGAAATTCTCGTCATGAGCGTGTGCGGCAACCGCCTGTGCTGGCACGGCAACTACGGTGCAGGAACAGCAGAGAACCCCGAGAACCCTAACCGCATGGCACGCCTGCGTATCATATATAACGAGGAGACAGGCACATGGGAGGCAACACAGCCCGAAGAGGTCACATATGAAATATACCCTCTTTTCAAGGACAAGGATGGCAAAGCACATGTTGGTTCAATGTTCATCGGTGCAGGCCGAATGGCGCAGAGCAGCATGATAAAGGTTGGCGACTACTACCGCATTTACTGCGCAGTGTGGGCAGTTGAGACTGGCAGCTACCGCCACCACAACTACGCGCTCTACTCCGATGATTTCGGCAAGACCTGGAACCTGCTTGGCGAACTTGGCAACGATTTCAACGACAGCGCCGCACCCTATGGCAACGAGCCGAAGTGCGAGGAGTTGCCCGACGGCAGCGTGCTCCTGAGCAGCCGCAAGGGCTATGGCCGCTATTTCAATGTATTCCACTACACAAACTTTGAGAGAGCCGAGGGTTACTGGGACGGCGCCGTGGCAACCGACCAGGTGGGTAACCTGAAGTTCGGCAGCAATGACACCAACGGCGAGCCATTGCGCATTGGCAATATACTGTTCCAGTCTGTACCCACAGGCAACAACCGCAGTGGTGTGTCAATCTTCTACAAGGAACTTGCAGATGACCCTGCGACATACACACCTACCGAGCTTTCAAAGGGCTGGACTAAGATTCAGATAACCGACCGCGAATCGGCCTACTCATCAATGTGTATACTGCCCGACGGCAACATCGGTCTCTACTACGAGGAAGAGCCTGGCGGCTACTCTATGGTATATGTACCGGTTATACTGGAAAATGTGCTCGACTCACACGCGCATGGCAAACTGCACAATTGCAGAAAAGGCGAGTAATACAAGACCGCTATAATTATCGAAAAGGATTTAACAAGACCTGGAAATGGAATATCCATTATGATAAAGGACATTGTCTTTGATTTTGGAGGAGTGCTCACAACCATTGACCCCAATGTAGCACTCCGACGCTTTGCCGCATTGGGTGTAGAAAACCCCGGCGAAATGATAAATTCGTATTGCCAGAAGGGTGCATTCTATGCATTGGAGAATGGCGACATCACAGCACAGGAGTTCTGTCGCGAACTGAGCGCAATGTGCAATAGAGAGATAAGCATTGACGAGGCAAAACACGCCTGGATGGGGTTCATCGTGGAGGTACACACCACCCTCCTCGAACATCTTCAACCCCTCAGAGGCAAATACCGTTTGTCAGTGCTCAGCAACACCAATCCCTTTATCCAAAGTTGGGCATGCTCACCGGAGTTCACGCCCGATGACAAGTCGCTCAAAGACTATTTTGACATGCTTTTCTTCAGTTTTGAATTGAACAGTTCAAAACCAAGCCACGAAATCTACCTAAAGATGCTTGAACAGGGAGATATGGTAGCCCAGGAGACACTGTTCCTTGACGATGGAGAAAAGAACATAAACGCAGCTGCCGAATTAGGAATAAAGACTTTGAAGGTAGAAAACGGGAGCGACTGGCGCAAAGCGCTCCAAGAGATTCTTGAAAAGTGTTAGTTCTGACAACAAGAATATAACTTTATACAAAAAGCGACAGGAGTCATCACGGTGACTCCTGTCGCTTTTTGTATCTCTAACCATTACACGCAATATTGCACATAACGGTATTTTACGCAATGTCATTCATAGCACCTCACTTGGCGGCAGCAAGTGCGTCAGAAAGCTCTTTTGCGCGCTGCAGGGCAAGATGGATGTTACCACATACATTCTCGTCACCAACGAGTCTTACAATACCGCCCTTTCGCAATGCCTTTTCTACATTCTCATTGACGCCCGAAAGAATAATGGTTCTGCCTGCCTTGTGCGAAGCTTCGATAAAGATTTCAAGATTGTGCAAACCGGTAGCATCGATGAATGTAACTTTGCGCATACGGATGATGCGGATTGGCATTGCATCAGTATTGCGTGTAAGTTCGTCAAACTTATTGGCGATACCGAAGAAGAATGGACCTTCAATCTCAAACACCTCGGCACCGGCAGGAATTGTGAGCACCTCGTCGTTCTCGCCATCGTTATGTACACCCATCTCGTTGCGTACAACAGAAATGTGGGCACTACCCATCGCTCTCTTCATGAACAGCACAATAGCCATTACAAGACCTACCTCAATAGCAAGTGTAAGGTCAAAGAACACTGTAAGCAACAATGTAACGAAGAGCACGCTTGTACCTGACATTGAACTCTTGCACATTGACTTGATGGTTCTCCAACCACTCATATTGTATGACACCATCACCAGCACGCCGGCAAGGCAAGGCATCGGAATATGTTCCACAACACCGCCAAGGAAGAACAACACAATCAAAAGCACAAATGTGTGTATGATACCGGCAACAGGAGTGCGACCTCCATTGTTGATATTAGCCATTGTACGGGCAATTGCACCTGTTGCAGGAATACCGCCAAAGAATGGAACAACGATATTGGCAATACCCTGACCCACGAGTTCGGTATTCGAGTTGTGACGGTCACCTATCACACCGTCGGCAACCATTGCCGAGAGCAGTGATTCAATTGCACCGAGCATAGCTATAGTAAATGCCACTGGAGCAAGTAGCTGAATAGATTCAAAGAAAGTCTTGCCTTCAAGCAAAGAAGGCATTCTGAAAGGAGGAAGACCTGAAGGCATGCTACCAATAGTCTTGATGGAAGTACCGACATATTCATTCAACAAATAACCGATGATGGTCATTACAATAATTGCCAGCAATGAACCAGGAATCTTTTTAGAGAACTTTGGAGTAAGAGCTATGAGCACAACACTCAATATACCCATTCCGGCACTCCAATAATCGATGCTACCGATATTCTTGAAATAACATGCCCACTTATCTACAAAGTTGGCAGGCACATCTTCTATTCCAAGACCAAGAAGATCATTTATCTGTGTAGAGAAAATTGTTATGGCAATACCACCTGTGAAACCGATGATAATTGGATAGGGCATAAACTTAATGATTGTACCCAAACGGCAAAGGCCCATTATCACAAGAATTATACCGGCCATTATTGTAGCGATGGCAAGACCGGCCAACTCATATTGCTGTATAACGCCATAGATGATTATAATAAAAGCACCTGTAGGTCCACCGATCTGCACCTTGGAACCTCCAAAGACAGAGATAAGCAAACCGGCAATGATTGCAGTTGTCAAACCCTCGGCAGGACCCACACCGCTGGCAATACCGAATGCGATTGCAAGAGGAATAGCCACGATACCTACAATGATTCCGGCCATTGCATCTGCTATAAACTTCTCACGGGAATAGTTTTTCATTGTATCGAAAAACTTGGGACGAAAATCAATTAAATTCTTAGCTTTCATTATTTTGCGTTTGTTTTGTCTACACAGCAACAGTCTCCTTGCCGGCCACCCCTAAAACAACGGGCAAAGCGCTCCGGCAAAAAGGCGTGCAAAATTACAAAAAAATATTTTTTAACTTATTTTATGGATTGATAAATTTTATCCAAGAGCCAAGATTTAACATTTAGACAGAGAGAGGGCAATGCCCTCTCTCTGTCGTAAAGTATAACACAGCGATACACTTTTTAGTCATTTTCACTCTTTTGTTACATTCACAGTCAATGTCTGATATGGGAAATTCAAACCATGTTTGGGGAATGTCTCATATACCTTTTTGTTAAGGCCAAACTTGATGCCCCAATAATCTTCCTGTTTGCACCACAGGCGCACAGTCAGGTCTATTGAACTTGCAGCAAGGGCTCCCAACTCAACAAACGGTGCAGCCGGCTTGTCAAGCACGCGCTTATCCTCGGCAACAAGTGCAAGAAGAACCTCCTTGGCCTTGTTGAAGTCATCGCCATAGCTGATAGAGAATGTAAAGTCGACACGACGCAGCGGCTCACGCGAATAGTTGTTGATGATACCTGTAGAGACAGGACCATTTGGCAAAAGAAGAACCTTATTGTCGGGAGTTGTAATAACGGTATTGAAAATCTGAATTTCCTTTACAGTACCGGCAACACCTTGCGCTTCAATGTAATCGCCCACCTTGAAAGGACGGAACAAGAGAATCATCACACCACCGGCAAAGTTCTGCAATGTGCCGCTCAACGCCATACCGATGGCAACACCGGCAGAAGCGAAGATTGCTATGAATGATGAAGTGTCAATACCAAGCACACCGATAATCATCAAAATCAGAAGAACCATTACCACCATATCCAGGAGGCTGATGACAAAGCTGCGGACTGAAACATTATCGACATGTTTTTCAAGGATAAGTTTCAAAAGTCTTGAAACTCGTTTAAGCACCCAACGACCAACAAACCAAATGAACAATACCTTGATGATTTTGACAGCAAGAGAAATGGCAAATGCTGTAACAGCCTGCTTAATACCCTCGGTTGTCATACCTGTAATCTCAGAGGCTGCCTGAACAAATGTTGAGTCGCTCTGGACAATAGTCTGTAAAAATTGAAAATCAAACATAATAGTTTCTGTTTTATTTTTATTGATAATATCATATTTGCTGTAGTATCTGTTTTGCAGCGTTCTTGGTGTCGACCTTTGTTATCACACGCTCCACCACTCCGTTTTCATCAATGACAAAGGTTGTGCGTATTATTCCCATATATACCCTGCCTGCCATTTTTTTCTCGCCATAGACACCAAAGGCCTTGATTGTCTCCTTGTCGACATCGGCAACAAGAGGAAAGTTGAGTTGCTGTTTCTCTTTAAAACGTTGGTGCGAGGCTGCACTATCGGCGCTGATACCGACAACGGCATAGCCTGCAGCAACAAGATCGTCCATACCGTCACGCAAAGAACATGCCTCGGCCGTGCAGCCCGGAGTGCTGTCCTTCGGATAGAAATAGACAACCAGTTTTCGACCTCTATAATCACTTACTCTCTTTTCATTGCCCAATTCATCGATTCCAAGCAAATCGGGGGCATTGTCACCAATATTCAGCATATATCTTTATTTTATTATCTCAACTTTCAAAATCCTGACATCCTCTACTGGACGGTCATTTTCGTCACAAGCCACATTCTGTATTTTCTCTACCACATCAAGGCCGCTCACAACCTCGCCAAAGACAGTGTATTCACCATCCAAGTGAGGCGTGCCACCGACTGTGGTGTATGCTGCCTCCTGCTCGGGAGTCAACGCCAGTTCCCTGCCGGTGCGGCGCTTGTAGAACTCCTTGAAGGCAGCGAGTTGCTCTTTTGTATATACCGTTCCCCAAACAATGTAGAACTGGCTTGCCGATGAAACTTTCGTCGGGTTCACATCGTCACCCTCACGCGCAGCGGCAAGCACTCCGCGACGGTGGAAATGCACCTGAGGCATGAATTCCGCCTCAACAGTGTAGCCAAGGTCACCCTCACCAAGCAGAGCACCCGCAGGAGCGTTCTTTGATGTAGGGTCACCACCCTGAATCATAAAATCCTTGATAACGCGATGGAAAAGCAACGAATCGAAGCACTGTTCCTCAACCAGTTTAATAAAATTATCCCTGTGCTTGGGTGTCTCATCATATAGACGCAACTCAATGACACCCGCAGTTGTATGCATTCGCACCATTGCAGAAACATCATCCATTCTATTTGCCTTTGAAGTACCGCAAGCAGCCAGTATCAGCACTGCAACAAAGTATAACAATCTCTTCATAACTTTTTTATTAAGTGAGGCAAAGTTACAAAAAAATGCGGAAGAGGCAACACTTTCCTCATCCGCACACTCTGTTATGCCTTTTCATTATCAAGCATCGACATATTTGTGGTCATACACATGTGGCTTTGGCGTCTTGCCATTGAGTCTGTAACACAGGAACCCATTTCCGCGAGGTGCAACAGCCACTTCGCCGGCATTGACAAGAGAGTCAATCATATCGGGCAACCCCTTGTACGATTCCACATTCAATGCCGTATGCCCCGTGCATCTCTCCAAACCGAATGCAGTAGCAATCTCAACAGGATAAGCAGCACCGTACCCCTCCATAAAATGGAGTACATTTGCTGGTGTAAACTCACCGCGACCGTCATCAACGGGTTTTATGCCGCCATACGAGAGTTGCTCAATGCTACCACACAAAATATCATAGGTAGAATAGCCACGCAACATCATCTCCTCGCCACGGTACATTAGTACGAATGTAGGGAACGAGGTCACATCATAACTGCGGCAGAACGCCTTGCCCTCGTCATAAAGTTTCTTCACCATATCACTCGCATATATGTCGCGGAACTTCTCGGGCACAAACCCCACCACCGCCGACATATCCACAAGCACATCTGCATCTCCGGTAATGACAGCATCGACAGCCGTAGCCTCCTGTATGTGGCGCAAGCAACGCAATGCCGCACCGGGCTTCACTTCGGCAGAGTAACGCGCCTCATAGACCTTGGCTGCAAGATACGCCAGATTCTGCGGTATTGTCGATGGGAACTCCTGTGAAAAGAGATGGAAACCATGCTCGCACACAGGCATTCCGTGGATTGCAGAAGCCTCTACCCAATGGTCATGGATTTTCCTGTTCGAGAGGGCAATGTCACCGCCAATCGAGAGCCGACGGTTGTTATAGGTCTTTATATCCTCAATCATTCCACCCATAACATAATCGAGTTCTATGCTCTTTCCATAACGGTAGGTCAACGCTCTCAACACAGGCACACTACCCCAACACCATGTGCACACAGGGTCGGCAAAAACAGTAATCTTCATATTGCTCATAACATTCTCTTTTTTGATGTATAATAAGGAACAACAAACAATGGAGAATGTTTTGGAATTACTGTCACAATCCAATAACATCAGGAATGCGTCCGCCAGTTGGCATTGTAGGCTTTTTCGCCCTTTCGGGCGTTTTAGGCCTTAAAAGAAGAATGGTTGCTCTGTGTGGAGCAACCATTCTTCTTTTTCAAAAGCAAAGTTAAACCTCAACTATAGGGAGTGGATAAAAAGCAAAGTTCAAGGCTTGCGAAGGCTTCGAAACCACAGTTTACTAAGCGTAAATGAGGATTTCGAAGACAAGCGTAACGCAGAAAACTTGTGCAAGCGATTTAAACATAAAGTTCTTTAATGTTTAACAACGAGCGTAGCCAAGTTTCGAACATCAAATTTGCTTTTTAGTCACTTACTTTCAATACGCGAACAACGGAAACTCCTCCATCGTCTCATTCACCTTTGCACGTACGGCTGCAATTACCCTCTCATCCTCGGGGGCATTGAGCACGGTCTCAATCATCTCGGCAATGAAAGGCATCATATCCTCCTTCACACCACGGGTAGTGATTGCAGGTGTACCAAGACGGATACCAGATGTCTGGAATGCACTGCGTGTGTCAAAAGGTACCATATTCTTGTTGGCTGTGATGTCAGCTGCGACAAGTGCCTTCTCTGCGACCTTACCTGTCAAGTCAGGGTACTTGCCACGCAAGTCAACAAGCATCGAGTGGTTGTCTGTTCCACCCGATACAATGCCGAAGCCACGATTCATAAGTTCCTGTGCAAGCACAGCTGCGTTCAACTTTACCTGTGCCTGATACTCCTTGAACTCGGGCTGCAGTGCCTCGCCGAATGCTACGGCCTTGGCAGCAATGACATGCTCCAACGGGCCGCCCTGGATACCGGGGAACACCGCCGAGTCGAGCAACTGCGACATCATCTTCACCTCGCCCTTTGGAGTTGTCTTGCCCCATGGGTTGGGGAAGTCCTTTCCAAGAATGATTACACCGCCGCGTGGACCGCGCAATGTCTTGTGTGTTGTTGAAGTCACGATGTGGGCATATTTCACAGGGTTATCGAGCAAACCGGCCGCAATGAGACCTGCAGGGTGAGCCATATCTACCATGAGGATGGCACCTACCTTGTCGGCAATCTCGCGCATGCGCTTGTAGTCCCATTCGCGTGAATAGGCCGAGCCGCCACCGATAATCATCTTTGGCCTCTCGCGCAATGCAACCTCCTCCATCTGGTCATAATCGACACGGCCGGTTTCGGGGTTGAGGTTATACTCGCATGGTGTATATATGAGTCCCGATGTATTTACTGCAGAGCCGTGTGAGAGGTGACCACCATGAGCAAGGTTCAATCCCATGAACTTGTCACCGGGGTTGAGCACAGCAAGGAACACAGCCGCATTGGCCTGTGCACCGCTGTGTGGCTGCACATTCACCCACTCGGCATCGTAGAGTTCTTTGAGGCGTTCGCGTGCAATATCCTCTACAATATCAACAACCTCGCAACCGCCATAGTAGCGTTTGCCGGGATAGCCCTCGGCATATTTATTTGTAAGCACAGAGCCCATTGCCTGCATAACCTCGTTACTGACAAAGTTTTCCGATGCAATAAGTTCGATGCCCTTGAGTTGGCGACGATACTCACTCTCTATAAGTTGAAAAATGTGTCTGTCTCGTTTCATCGTGAATATAGTTTTTCGGTTAATTTTTGCGAAGATAATCAATTTACAATGAAACTGTTTTAAAATCCCATAAAATTATGTAAGTTTGTAATATCAAAAAAACAAAAACACATATATGAAAAGAACTTTTTTATCACTGTTTATCGCATGCTGCAGTCTGTTTGGAGCTACCGCACAGACAGTCGACTACAATGTCGTTCCACTGCCGCAGGAGATAAGAATGGAGAACGAAGCCGGTTTTGAGCTGAATGGCAAGACTGTAATCACCTACAACGACAAGACCATGAAACGCGACGCCGAGCTTCTTGCCCAGTACATCAAGGAGAGCACCAGTCTTGAGTTGAAGATTGCAAAGAGCAGGAAATGCAAGAAGAATGCCATCAACCTTGTCATTGGAAAGGCTGTTGAGAACAAGGAGGGTTACACACTGGTAGTAAACAAAGAGAACATCAGGATTACATCACAGTCTTCGGCCGGAGTATTCTACGGAATCCAGACACTGCGCAAATCATTGCCGGTTGCAACAGCAGAGAAGGTTGAAATGCCGGCTGTGACAATTGCAGACTACCCACGCTTTGCATATCGCGGTGCACACCTTGATGTTTCGCGCCATTACTTCACCAAGGATTCAATCAAGCGTTTCATCGACATGCTTGCACTGCACAACCTGAACCGTTTCCATTGGCACCTCACCGATGACCAGGGCTGGCGCATCGAGATAAAGAAATACCCCAAGCTCACCACCATTGCAGCAGAGCGTGACGAGACAGTTATCGGTCGTAACAGCGGCGAGTATGACGGACAGCACTATGGCCCGTTCTTCTACACACAGGAGGATTGCCGCGAGATCATCGCATACGCTGCAGAGCGTCACATCACCGTTATCCCCGAGATTGACCTTCCCGGACACATGCAGGCAGCCCTTGCCGCATACCCCGAATACGGTTGCACAGGTGGCCCTTACGAGGTATGGAAGATGTGGGGAGTATCGGACAATGTGCTTTGCGCCGGCAACGATGCCACACTCGCATTCATTGAAGATGTATTGAGCGAGGTAATTGAGGTATTCCCATCGGAATACATACACATAGGTGGCGACGAGTGCCCCAAGACACAATGGGAGCAGTGCCCAAAATGCCAGGCGCGCATAAAGGAACTTGGAATCAAGGGCGACGAGAAGCACAGTGCCGAGATGTACCTGCAGAGTTTCGTAAT
>JAEIGA010004672.1_pt1 | contig 21148 bp, 14 predicted proteins | sample 9270691 | NCBI WGS metagenome assembly JAEIGA01 (sample SAMN17057246, study PRJNA624740) | gut metagenome | biome: biome; isolation source: fecal sample | host: Bos grunniens | place: China: Xizang | collected 2019 | reverse complement strand
AGTCCATACATTCACGGATATATCCGGCAAGAGGAGAAAGGTCCTCAAGGTCGGCCACGAGTTCATGATCGAGGGGAACAACCATGCCAAGTATGCCCCCACGATTGAGGATGCTGTGAGGGCTGAAAACAGCCGCGTTATCAAGCGCTATGCGGGGAAGCACAACACGACCGCAGGATGGGTGAAGCAGAAGCTTGCGACGGATCCCGACTTCTTGAAAAATGAACGGAATAGGGGCAAGCGGTTTGCGCTTCCTATAGGCGATGAGACGGTCGATGCAAGATCGGTGACCGAGCAGGATGTAAGAACCCTCCTCGACAACGCCTTCAATAAGCAGTACCGAGACGGCTCTTATATTCCCGTAAGAGTCAATACGCCGTCTATTCTCATCGAAGCGGTGCAGAGTCTCGGCAAAACTATAGACGACCTGCCCATCATTCTCAATGTCGGCAAGGCTCGTCAGATGATGTCGTCTCAGAGAGAGTGGGCGCTGGAGCAAAAGCGCGGCACAGCTCACGACTTCACGGTGGACGATGTTATAGCGCTTATCAAAGCTATGGACGCCCCAAAGCAAATTATCTACCAGTCTGCAGACGAAAGGTATGTCGAGGTCGTAGAGTTCGAGACGGCAGAAAAAACAAAAGCCGTCGCAGTACTCGAAATCGGGGAAAACAAGAACCCTGAGTACCTCAACGGCTATAATGGCGGTTTTTATCAAGTGCTGGTTACTGCTTTTGAGCCAGACACGGGATATGTGGAGACCTTGCTGGGCAAAAATGGAAACATCCGAATTTACCCGAAAAAGAAGAAAGGCTCTTCGCAAAGAGGTTCGGGCAACAAAGTGCCGTCGCATTTGAACGAATCACCTTTCGCTAATAGTATAGCAGAAACCGAGCCAGAAGTCAAGAGTTCTGACGAAACTTCTTCGGACGGCAAACGGTTTGCGCTCTCGGAGACACGCGAGTCCATCATGACCGAGGTCGACCCTGAGTATAAGCCCACGGTTCAAGACAAGGTTTTCTCCGGCTGGACGGCATCCCAAATCGCGTTTACTAATGCGCAGGCGGGCATCGAGACTGTCGGCAGAAGTAAGTATGGCCTGAAAAAGCGAATGAACCCAATAAAACAAAGCAAGTCTGTCACACGCCCCCGCTCCGACATGGAGCGGGGGCGTGTTTTATGTTGGATGAAAACTGTATGTTTTTCGCAAAAGCAACCATACTATCTTTGAATACACGATTTGGAGGCAGATATGGAAAAGCAGTATGGATGCTTGACGGGAAATTATGTTGACAACGTGCGGACGATGGACGGAATTTTGCACGTGGAAGACAATTTCGACGTCATTAAAAAGGTTCTCCACATTGGCAAGGATCACATGACACTGTACTACATTGACGGATTCGTGAAGGATACCGTCATGCAAAAGCTCATGATGCATTTTCTCTCGCAAAAGGGGATGAGCTTCCCTGTTGAGGAAGGGGAGGCGGTGTTCGCGCCGATCACGCCCGCTCACCGATTCATGGATCATGCATTGCCCTACGTGGAGACCGACGTGACCGATTCGGTGGACACCATGGTACAGATGGTGCTGTCGGGCGCGGTGCTGATGCTGGGCAGTACGTTTGGCGCGGAGGCCATCGTCATTGACGCGCGCACGTATCCCGCCCGCGAAACGGGTGAGCCTGAGGGTGATAAGGTCATGCGCGGCGCGCGGGACGGGTTTGTTGAAACGCTGATCTTTAACACAGCCCTGGTGCGCCGCCACATACGCAATCCGTCGCTGACCATGAGCTACCTGACGGTGGGGGAAAGTTCCAAAACCGACGTCGTGGTTTGCTATATGGCGGATCGTGCCGATATGCAATACGTGGAAAAATTGAAGCAAAAATTAAATTCCATTAAGACCGACGCGCTTCCAATGGGGCATGAGTCGCTGGCAGAATGCCTGATCAATACGCGTTGGTATAATCCCTTCCCCAAGATCCGCTATACCGAGCGTCCCGATGCGGCGGCGGCGCAGCTCCTCGAGGGGAACGTGCTGGTGATCTGCGACAATTCGCCCGAGGTCATGATCCTGCCCACCTCCATTTTCGATTTCATGCAGGAAACCAACGATTTTTACTTTCCTCCACTCACGGGCACGTATATCCGCATCGTGCGACACGTTGTGTTCTGGCTGACGCTGTTTTTGACACCGACGTGGTATCTGCTCATACGCAACCCCGGTATTGTCCCGTCGTGGATGGGCTTCATCGTGCCTACTGAGGTAGGACGCGTTCCCATCATCGTTCAGCTTCTTCTGGCCGAATTTATCATTGACGGCTTGCGTATGGCATCTCTCAACACCCCGAATATGCTATCCAATTCGCTGTCTGTGGTGGGTGGTTTGATTCTCGGTGATTTTGCCGTGGGGATCGGGTGGCTGATTCCCGAGGTCATTCTGTATATGGCGTTTGTGGCGATTGCCAACTTCACCCAGCGAAGCTACGAGCTGGGCTACGCCTTCAAGTTTTTGCGAATGCTCCTTCTCGTTTTGACGGCTACCCTGAATTTCTGGGGCTTTGGTATTGGGTTGCTTACCATTGGCGTGCTGCTGGCGACCAATGCTACGGTAGGGGATACTCGACGGTATCTGTACCCTCTTGTTCCGTTCAACGCGAGAGCGCTCAAATCCTTGTTTTTCAGAGTCAAAAAGAGGGATTGAGCCACGGGCCGAAAACAGGCCGAAAACGGCCCGCTTGTTGTGGGATTGTTCACCACCCGGGAGCAAAGTGGTGGGATTATGACAGAAAATGCACAAAAATTTGTAAATAAAGTGTTAATTATTGGAGCTTCCTATTGCAATATTTCCTATAATATACTATAATTGGTGTACGGATGTAGCAAAGTGGAGCGGAATGGAGCAAAATTGGTGCGAAATCCTTGAAATCAACCCCGAGAGTCGGGGTTGATTCGTCGTCCCTGCATACAGAAGTGTGGGTGACGGGCATTTTCAGCGAAAGGAGGACTGCGATATGCCGACCGGTGTACTGACAGGCGTTTACAGACACGGCGTTGATCCGAAAAAGCGACTTTTTATACCGGCTAAGCAGAGGGAGGAATTGGGGTCTTCCTTTATGATCGTCAGAGATTTCCGCAGTCCTCGACTGAAGATGTATTCCATGGAAAAATGGGAGGAGTACATTGCTCCCATCAGACAGTTGGAGCGCAAGGTGGCTGAAGCTACCATGCTGTTCCTGCACGAAGAGGCCATTGTTGCCGAGCCCGATTCACAAGGCCGCGTGATTCTTACGCCTGCCTTGTTGGAATACGCGGGCATTGAAAAGGATGCTGTAATTGTCGGCGGCGGTGATTTCGCCGTGATCTGGTCGGCAGAGGCCTACGACGCGCAGAAGAAATCCGTGGATCCTGACGAACTGCGTAAAATCCTTGAAGGGTTGGGTCTGTAATGCGGAGCGACAAGCTGCCCTGCAACGGGGCTTCCGATTTATCGGATCTGTCGGTCAACGGACAACCCGTGGATATCGGCGGTCAGACCTTCGCGCACCGTTCGGTTTTGCTTGAACCCTGCATGGAGGCACTCGCCATCAAGCCCGACGGCATTTACGTAGACGGCACGGCCGGCGGCGGCGGACACTCGTATGAGATCGCAAGGCGGCTCACATCGGGGCGGCTGATCGCCATTGACCAGGATGAAGCGGCCATCAAGGCTGCGGGCATTAAGCTCGCACCGCTGGGTGAGCGGGCTACCGTGGTTCGCAACAACTTTTGTCATATCGCTGATGTTTTGGATACACTCGGCGTGGATCGCATTGACGGCGTGCTCATGGATCTCGGCGTGTCATCCTACCAGCTTGATACCCCTGAGAGAGGATTTTCCTATATGGCGGACGCTCCGCTGGATATGCGCATGGACGCGCGGCAGAGCAAGAACGCCTACGAAGTAGTTAATACATACAGCGAGGACGAGCTCCGACGCATTCTGTTTGAATACGGCGAGGAACGCTTCGCGTCCCGCATCGCGGCGCGCATTGTGCGCGAGCGCGAGATCAGTCCCATTGAAACGACGGGTCAACTCACGGCTCTCATTAAAGCGGCGATTCCCGCCGCGGCGCGCGAGGGTGGGCACCATCCCGCCAAACGATCCTTCCAGGCCATTCGCATTGAGGTGAATGCAGAGCTCGATGTGATTCGCCCCGCGCTTGAAGCGGCGCTTGACCGATTGAAGCCGGGGGGACGCATGGCGGTTATCACCTTCCACTCGCTGGAGGATCGGATCGTCAAGCAGACCTTCGCCGATATGGCGAGCGGATGCACCTGCCCTCGGGGACTTCCCGTGTGCGTGTGCGGAAAGAAACCGCAGGTCAAGGTTGTTTCCAAAAAACCCATTCTGCCCGACGCAGAAGAACTCGAATTCAATCCCCGCTCGCGCAGCGCTAAGCTCCGCGTGGCGGAAAAGCTATAAACCGAAGGGCAGGGAATTGCCGACTGCCTCGGGATAGTCAAACGGCAAAATACGAGCGAAAGGAAGAGACGATCTATGCAGCATGAGTACAAGCGTGACGAACAGTTGGTCGGTGAGCGCTTTACCCTGAGTCATGGAGGCAGCAGCGCCCGCATGATGCGCGCGGATGAAATGGACGCAGACGTACGGTGTAGAAAAATGGCCGAGTCGAGCGATACAGACACCCGCTACATAGAGATGTTCTGCGAGAGATACCGTGACCGCGGTATTGCGGGGCGTGTTCACGCCGCTGCCGCCAAGCAACAAAAGAAGGAGGCTCTTCATCGGGCTAAAAAGCCGGGAGCTTACGTCAAGGCGGAAACCCTTGCAGGCAAGGAGAAACTCGATACCTATCGCACGGGTGTCAGCAATGGCAAGCGATACATGACGGTTGACGACTTCGATCGCTACTACCACGATCAGCGGGACTACAAGTTCCCGCAGTACCGTGCAGTGACCGATGAGCAACGCATCGCCGCCGTTCGCGCCGTTTCCACCGTTTCTACTACGCAAGAAACGAGGCTCGAACAGCCAAAAAAAGCCGGTTGGCTTACTGACACCGACAAGCTGCCCAAGCTCGTGCAAAAGCTGATGCGTTATCGCGCGTTCCAGTGGCTCAACGAGTGGGCAGGCGAAACCTTCCCTCGTGAGACCGAGATGCGCGTTGATGGCAGTCGCCGCTCTCGTCCCCTTCCCGCAGGCATGGTGGCCGCGCTTGTCACGGTGGTAGTGTCTATGACGATGGTCATCGGCAGTACCGTGTTGGTAAGCCAAGCCACGAGAGACGTCAGCCAAATGAGACGGTCGCTGTCGCGTATGGAGGACATACATAGCGAGCTGTCTGATGAGTTGGATCTGAAGCACAACATTTTGGACATTGAGGACAAGGCCGTCAACGAGCTTGGCATGGTTCATGAGAAGTACCTCAGTGGAAAGTATCTGGGCGAGGAGTCCGAGGATTACCTGGAGATCTACGACGAGGATGCCGACGGAGAGAAGTCGGGCTGGTCGGCAATTCTGAGTGCCTTCGGCTTTGGAAAGGATTAAGACCGCCGCCCACAGAGCCGAACTCGGCAGGAATAAGCATAACACGCGCCCGGGAGTCATACCCTATAGACGAGGGATCCCCATCCTGCGGTGCTTGTTGATAGCAGATATGTCGCAGACGGCGTGAGTACACTCGCCGTCTGCTTGCTTTCTCTTTGCCGAGGTGTCCTGTCCCCTGAGATTATTTTGAAAGGAGCCGCCATGCCACGTACACCCTCTTCGTCAAACGGACGCGTTCGGCAGAACGATACCAAGATCGCACGTCGGGCGACGATTATTGGCGGCCTTGTGATCCTGGCCTTTGCTCTGTTGCTGATCCGCATTCTCATGTTCCAGACGCTGGGATACGATAAGTACCAGAACAAGGTGCTCAACCAGATTACCACCGAGGCGGAGGTTGTTGCCGAACGCGGTAAGATCTACGATACCAACGGCGTGCTTTTGGCGACCAATATTACCACCTACCGCGTGTTCCTTGCCCCTCGTACCATCAAGGAGGTGTCGGCAGACGAGGGACTGAAGTACGATCTCCTCATTGCCGAAGGACTTTCCGAGATCCTTGACGTGGAGTACGACTACGTGATGAAGCAAACCACCTACGTCAAGTATCTCGATCGCACCGTGGCGCGTCAGGTGGACGAGGACAAGGCGCAGGAGGTTAAGAAGTTCATTGATGCCAATGGGCTGCAGAACATGGTGTTTTTGCAGGCGGGTACGCGCCGCTACTACCCTCACGGCGAGATGGCGTGCCACGCGCTGGGCTTTACGGGCAGCGACGGTGCAGGGCAGTACGGGCTGGAATTGCAGTATGACAGCGTGCTCTCGGGCACCAACGGCAAGTACATTACGGCGCGTGACTCTCACGGCAACGAGATGCCCTACGAATACCAGAGCTATATCGAAGCCAAGGATGGAGATTCCATCGTTTCTACCATTGACATTAAGGTGCAGGCGTCCCTTGAGGAGCAGCTTCGCACGACCTATATCGAGTCGGGTGGCAAGAACCGCGCCAGCGGTATCGTCGTTGACGTGAAGACGGGCGGCGTCCTTGCCATGGCGACCTACCCATCCTTTGATCTCAATGATCCCCGCAAGCTTAATGCCGATTGCCAGGCCGTGCTGGATAACAGCGGTTATCCCGAGGACAGCGAGGAATACGCCAAACTCAAGCAGGAGCTTCAGCTCATGACGTGGTCGAACAAGGCGGTCACCGAGATCTATATGCCCGGATCCACCTTCAAAATCGTGACCGCCGCCATGGGCTACGAGGAGAATCTTGTGAAGGAGGATGAGCATTTCAATTGCCCCGGCTACTACATCGTCCCTGCCAGCAAGCGCAAGATCCGTTGCCACAAAACCGACGGACACGGCTCGCTGACCTTTGCGGGTGGTATCCAGCAGTCCTGTAACCCCATTCTTATGATGATGGGCCTGCGCATCGGGCAGGAGAGCTTCTACCAATATTTCAAGTCCTTTGGATACATGGAGAAGACGGGCATCGACCTCCCCGGCGAGGGCACGAGCCTATTCTACTCCTACGATAACTTCACCGAGCTGGATCTTGCCACCGCTTCGTTCGGCCAGAATTTTAAGATCTCGCCCATTCAGCAGATCATGGCGATCTCTACCGTGGCCAACGGCGGATACCTGCTCACCCCCCACATGGTCAAGGAGGTGGTGGACAGCGACGGGAACGTGCTGAAAACTTATGGAACCGAAACCAAGCGGCAGGTGGTGTCCACCGCTACCACGAAGCGCATTGCCGAAATTCTGGAGGACGGTGTTTCGGGCTCGGGCGGTGCTAAAAATGCCTACGTCGCGGGCTACCGCGTAGCCGCTAAGACGGGTACGTCCGAGAAGATCGACAAAAAGGATGACTCGGGCCGCGAATACTACGTTTGCTCCTGCGTGGGCTTTGCCCCCGCCGATGATCCCGAAATTGCGGTGCTGATTCTCGTAGACGAGCCCACCAAGGGCGTTCTCTACGGCAGTACGGTCGCCGCCCCCTACCTTGCGAACGTCATGCGCGACGTTCTGCCCTACCTCGGCGTAGAGGCCGAATACACCGACAAGGAGCTGGCAAATCTCGCCCTGACCGTGCCCGATCTGAAGAATTGGTCGGTGAACGCCGCCCGGAATCTGGCAAATGACATGGGCTTTGACGTGGAATTTGTGGGCGACGGCGGTATCGTTCGCTCCCAAATGCCCGCGGCAGGTGTTGAGGTGGAATCCGCCCGCGCCAAGATCATTTTCTACACCGAAAAGGAACCCGAAAAGGCCCTCGTTACCGTTCCCGATCTCGCGGGTAAGACCGCCGTGGCGGCGAACGAAATGCTGGCCAACCGCAATCTCAATATCCGCATTGCAGGTACGAACAACTACCTCAGCGGCTCGGGCGCGGTGGCCATATCGCAGGACGTACCTGCGGGCACGCAGGTTGAGCCGGGCACGGTGATCACCGTTACCTTCCGCAACCTCGATGAGGAGGATTGGTCGGATCTGATGCCCTGACGGGAATACCGAACAATTTATTATTTAATAATCGTATTATTGTATAATCGTATTATTGTATAATCGTATAATCGTATTATCGTATAATCGAGCAAATTCCACACGCTCCACGGATAACAGAACGGACGTATAAATTCTCACAGCCCCACGGCTGACAAAAAGGAGGATTTATGCCCATGCCGCCTGTATCCATGCGTTTATCTCTTTTGTGTACCGAAGCGGGATTGCCTGCCCCCGAGGACGGGGCGGACGTGACCGTGTACGGCGTGACCGCCGATTCCCGTCGCGTGCGGGAGGGTTGGCTGTTCATTGCCCTGCGGGGCATGCATACCGATGCCCGTCAGTATGTCCGCGACGCCCTCGACCGAGGTGCTGTCGCCATTGTGACCGAGCGGGGTGACGGCTGTGATACCGCCGATCATTTGGCGGCAGGTACGGCGCCCATTCTGTACGTTCCCGATGTAAGGCTTGCTATGGCACATCTGTTTGATGCGTGGTGCGGGCATCCATCCCGCCGCCTGCGGCTGGTGGGCGTTACGGGTACGAATGGAAAAACGTCGGTTGCGGCCATGCTCGCCCACATTCTGGAGGGAGCGGGGGTTCCGTGCGGCGTGATCGGCACGGTGGGCGCGCGTATGACGGGCGTAGGTGAATTACCCTCTCCCGTGGGTATGACCACCCCCGATCCCGAGGAGCTGTACCCCCTGCTTGCCCGCATGGCCGATGCCCACCCCGTATCAAGCGTACCCCTTACCGTGATTATGGAGGTCACGTCACACGCGCTGGCACTCCATAAAGTCGCGCCGCTCCGCTTCGCGGTGTCGGTGTTTACCAACCTTTCCCCCGAGCATCTGGATCTTCACGGTTCTATGGATGCTTACTACGCCGTCAAACGGCGACTCTTTGAAAACAGCGACGTTGCTGTGGTTAACGCCGATTGCCGCTGGGGAAGAATGCTTCTCGCTGAGTCCCTCTCGGTCAGTCATTGGCACATTTGCCACGCGGCCTGCAACGACGCGCCCGCGCCTGACCGTATGTGTCCCTCGGGCATTGCCTCCTGCACTCGCGTGTACGCCGAGCAGATCGCGTATCGTGGCGAGACGGGCGTGTCCTTTAAGCTCACCACCCCTACCGCGCGCGTGCGGATCAAATGCCCCGTTCCGGGCGAGTTTACCGTCATGAACGCATTGGAGGCGTCGGCCGCAGCGCTGGCGTTGGGCGTGAGCCCCGCTGCGATCCGAACCGCTCTGAATGCCTTTGGCGGTGTGAAGGGGCGCATGGAGCGTGTGTATCCCGCGGATCACCGCACGGTGTTTACTGCCTCGGTGTTTATTGACTTTGCCCATACGCCCGACGCGCTGGAGAACCTATTGAAAACGGTACACCGTATCCGTAGCAAGGGTCAGCGCATCGTGCTGGTGTTCGGATGCGGTGGAGACCGCGATCCCTCCAAGCGCAAGGTCATGGCCCGTATCGCCTCCCACATGGCGGATTCCATCATCATCACGTCGGATAACAGCCGTACCGAGGATCCCTCGACGATCATCAGTGATATTCTGTCGGGCATGGATAAGGAAAGCGAATTTGCCGTGATCCCCAACCGAGCCGAGGCCATTCGCTTTGCCATCCGACACGCCCGTGCCGATGACATCATTCTGCTGGCAGGCAAGGGGCATGAAACCTATGAGATCGACCGCGAGGGGTGCCATCCCTTCGACGAGCGACAGATCGTTCAAGTCGCCATCCGCGACTACCACAGCCGATAATCACATTTGTGCAACACGGGGAATACCCCTAACGATAAAAAGAAAGGCGGACAAATAATGAAGACCAAGATTCGAGCAGGACAGATGACCATGACGGCCGATACGCTGGCGTATATGGTCGGTGGTGCGCTCGTCAGCCGCAACGCGCACATTCCATCCGCCGTGGCAGGTATTTGCACCGACTCCCGCGAGGTGGACGGGCAGACCATGCTGTGCGCCATCCGCGGTGAGCGAGTGGACGGACATAACTTTATTCCCAACGCGGCGCGCGCAGGGTGCAAGTATTTCCTCTGTGAGCGACTTCCCGAGGGTTGGGACGATGACGAGCTGATGGGTACGCAACCCGTCACCGCCATCATCGTGCTGGATACCGTAGCGGCTATGAACCGTCTGGCTGCCGCCTACCGTGAGACCTACCTGCCCCACGTAAAGACAGTCGCCATCACGGGCAGTGTGGGCAAGACCACCACCAAGGAATGCACCGCCGCCGTACTCGGCGCGGGACTTTCGGTGTTCAAAAAGGACGGGAACTTCAACAGTACCATTGGCCTTCCCCTGACCGTGACCGAGATTTCTCCCGATTACGATGCCGCCGTGCTGGAAATGGGCATGAGCGGACGCGGTGAGATCTACACCATGTCTACCTCGGTGCGCCCCGACGTTGCGGTGATCGCCAACGTCGGCTCCTCCCACCTGGAGCATTTGGGGACTCGAGAGAATATTGCGCGCGCCAAGCTGGAGATCATGGCAGGCCTGCGCTCGGGCGGTACGCTGCTGATCAACGGCGACGAGCCCCTGCTGGCTCACCTTGGGCAGGATTTCGAGGGCGAAAAGCCCACGCTGCGTGAGGATATCAACGTGCTTCGCCTCTCGCTCGGTCGGAATCCCGATGCGGATTTCACGGCTACCGTAAAGGGGCAGCGCGATGGCGGCATGATCTTTGACCTGACCGTACACGCTTCCGCAGGCATTTATGACCAAGACACCACGCTTTGTGACCTGTGGGTGCCTGCCGTGGGTGAGCACATGGTTTGGGCAGGCGGTTTTTCTGTCGCCACGGGACTTCTCTGTGGACTGGACGAGGAGGAGGCGCGCCGCGGACTCTCGCAGTACCGCAGTGCCGATATGCGCCAGTCTGTTCGCTCGGTTTCGGGCGTGTCCATCATTGAGGACTGCTACAACGCCGCTCCCGAATCCATGCGCGCCGCGCTGGGCGTGCTGGATATGACGGCGGCCGTTGACGGCAATCCCGCCATTCGCCGCCGCGTTGCGGTGCTGGGTGATATGCGCGAGCTCGGCGAGCAGAGCGTGGCATTGCATCGTTCGGTGGGTGCCGAGGTTGCCCGTCGGGGCGTTAATCTGCTGGTGACCGTGGGTGCTTTGGGCGCCGAGATCGCCGCGGGCGCGATTTCAGCGGGCATGAACCCCGACTGCGTGCGTGTGTGCGGCGGCGCGGATACATACGGCGATGCGGCAGCATGGCTGTCGGATTGCCTGCGCACGGGAGATACGGTGCTCTTTAAGGCCAGCCGTGCCATGACGCTGGAGAAGCTGGCGGCTGCCGTTGCTGAACGGCTTGTCTGACAACGGTTTTTTATCCCTTTGCAGGGGCGGTATCGCCATGATGGTGGATACCGCCTTGCACATTATTTTAAATAACAACCGGATTTCCAAACGTATTTGTGCCGCCGCCAAGCGGCGGAATGGAGATTACTATGACTCAATTACAAATCATGCTTCTCACGTGTGCAGGCACGGCTGCGTGTGCTTTTCTCCTGACGGCCCTCTTTGGCCGCATGATCCTCCCCATCCTCCGCGCGCGCCGCGCAGGACAGCCCATTAACGAGTACGTGCCCTCTCACGCGGGAAAGGCAGGAACGCCCACGATGGGCGGTCTTTCCTTCATTCTGGCGTTTCTTCTGACGGTCGCAGGCGTAGTCGTGTGGTGGGCCATCGACGGGCGCACCTCCAATCTGATCCCGTTGGCCCTGGTGGTGCTTTATGCCGTGGGCAACGCCGCTATTGGCTTCGTGGACGATTACTATAAGCTCCACCGCCGCCGTAACGAGGGATTGACCTGCAAGCAGAAGCTGGTTCTGCAAGTGACGGCCGCAACCGCCTTCGTGGCTATGATGGCCATTACGGGCAACCTCTCCACCGCGGTTGCCCTGCCGTTCTGCGACCTCGCGCTGGAGCTCAGTTGGGTTGCCTACCCGCTGTATATCCTGGTGCTTGTCGGCTTTGTCAACAGCACGAATATCACCGACGGCCTGGACGGGCTTGCATCCTCGGTGTGTGCTGTGGTCGCATTGTTTGCCACCGCCGCCGCTTGCCGCGTTCTGTATTCCGAGTCCGCCATTCTTTCCTGCGCTCTGCTGGGCGGTGTGCTGGGCTTCCTCATCTATAACCATCATCCCGCTAAAATGTTCATGGGAGATACGGGCTCGCTGTTCATGGGCGGCGTTCTCATGGGATGCGCTATGATGCTGGGGGAGCTTGCGGTGTTCGTGATTGCAGGATTCCTTTTCGTAATTGAAATGCTGTCCAGCCTTCTGCAGAGAACCTATTTCAAGCTCACGGGAGGCAAGCGTATTTTCAAAATGGCACCTCTGCACCATCACTTTGAAAAGTGCGGATTCAGCGAGGTGCAGATTGTCGGTCTGTTTGCGGGTGTGAGCGTGCTGTTCTGCCTTGTGGCGTGGCTGGCTCTATAAGATTCCGCTGGATACTGTAACACTACGCGGGAGGAGGTGACTATACGCCGTATGAAATGGCAAGGATTTAAGCAAAAGATACGCACCGCCAAGCAAAGGTATACCCCTAACAGGGAGGGCATGGAGCGCCTGCGCGGTGACGTCAGCAACGGGATGGACGATATCAGCCGCCGCGTAGACGAGGCTATGGAGCCTCACGATCCCATTTATCGGGAGAAAATTCATGCCGAGCCCGAAGTCGTTGAGGATCGCGTGTTGGTTCGTGGGCGGATTGACACGACGTTCCTGTTTATCGTCATCGCCATCTCTCTGTTTGGTGCCATTATGGCGTACAGCGCCAGCTCGGTGTACGCCTCCCAGTATCACGACGACAGCGCCTATTACCTTAAGCGTCATATTGCATATCTGCTCATTGGCTTTGGTGTGAGCGCCTTCTTCGTCTGGAAGGCACGCCCTTGGTTCTGGCGATTCTTCGGCGTGGCATCCTACGCCGTGTCCATCGTCCTGCTCCTGCTCGTTCTGGTCATGGGCGTGAGCTATGAGTCGGGTGCTACCCGATGGATTCAGCTTGGCCCCATTTCCATTCAGCCCTCCGAAATTGCCAAAATGGCGGTGGTCATGATGATCGCGCTTGTTATGAGCAAGCACGAAAAACAGATTGCCGTGCATCAGAAATTCGGCGGACATTTTCAGTACGCCGTTCTGTATCCCATGCTCCTGTTCGGATTTGTTTGCGGACTGGTTGCGCTGGAGCACCATCTCTCGGGTATCATCATCATCGGTATGCTGGGCATGGTCACCATGTTCCTCGGCGGTACGCACGTCAAGTATTTTGCCATTATTGGGTGCGTGGGAGCCATCGCGGTGGTTGCCATTCTTCTGGTATCGGATTACGCTATGCTCCGTGTGACCACGTGGCTCAACATTGATTCGGTTGACCCGCTGGGCAGCGCATGGCAGACCCTGCAGGGGCTCAACGCCATTGGTTCGGGCGGATTTTTTGGCGTGGGACTCGGCAACAGCCGCCAGAAATACGGCTATGTGTCCCAGCCGCAGAATGACTTTATTTTCACCATTGTTTGTGAGGAGCTGGGCTTTATCGGCGCGTTCTGCGTTATTCTCTTGTTCGGGCTTCTCGTGTGGCGCGGATTTCGTATTGCCTCCAAGGCTCCCGATAAGTTCTCAGCACTCGTCATCTACGGCCTGACCGCCAAGGTCGCACTCCAGACCATCCTCAACATTGCGGTGGTCACCAATTCCGTGCCCAATACGGGTATCGCTCTGCCGTTCTTTTCATCGGGCGGAACGTCCCTGATCCTGCAAATCTTTGAAATGGGCATCATCCTGTCCCTGTCCAGATATTCCTATCAGAAGCGGTGAGCGCTTAACGCGCTCCTGACACGGTAGGGAAACCATGATTTTCTTTGGGAGGTAACTATGCGTATACTGTTTACGGGCGGCGGCACGGCGGGACACGTCAATCCCGCCCTGGCTATCGCCGCCGCGATGAAAGACCTACACCCCGATGCCGAGATCGCATTCGTTGCCTCGGATGGGGCACGGGATAAAGCGAACGATCTGGTGCCGCGTGCGGGCTACCCCCTGCGCACGGTTCACATTCGGGGCATGGTGCGCCCCATATTTATGCCCGCCAATCTCAAGCTCCCCTACTATATGATCCGGGCGAAAAGGGAAGCCGCACAGATCGTGAGGGAATTTCACCCCGATCTCATCGTGGGTACGGGAGGCTACGCCTGCTGGCCGCTGTGCCGCGTGGGCATCGCACAGGGCATCCCCACGGTGATCCACGAGTCCAATGCCATTCCCGGCAAGGCCATTATGAAGCTGGCCAAAGGGGCAGACCACGTGCTGGTCAATTTTGAGGCCACGGCTGACATGATGAGAAAGCACGCGCAACCGGAGCACGTCATCCGCGTGGGCAACCCTATGATGCCGGGCTTCTCCCGCTACTCACGCGCCGCAGCGCGGAGTGAACTGGGATTTTCCGACAGTGACATCTACATTCTGTCCTTCGGCGGCAGTCTGGGCGCGGAATACGTCAACGACGCCGTGGTGAAGCTGGCGGCCTCGCTGGCCGCAGAAGGGAATGAGCACGTAAAGCTCCTGCACGCAGCAGGGAAGCGGGACTACGCCCGCATCCGCGAAGCGTGGGACGCCATCCCCGATGAGGCGCAAAGGAACATTCAACTCACCGAATACATTTACGATATGCCGCGGCAGATGGCGGCGGCGGATCTTGTGATCTCCCGCGCGGGGGCGATGTCCATATCCGAGTTGTCCCTGCTTGGCAAGGCGGCTATTTTCATTCCGTCCCCCTACGTGGCGGCACAGCATCAGCTCAAGAACGCTATGGCGCTGGTTCGCGAGGGCGCGGCGCGGTGCGTGGAGGAGCATACCCTGGCTACGGGTGCGCTGGAGCGCGAAGTACGCGGCCTGATGGCCGATCCCGGGGCGCGAACGCTCATGGAAACCACCATCCGTGAAAAATTTGCCATGCCCGACGCCAACGAGCGGATTTGCGCGATCCTGACCGATTTGTGCCGCTCCTGACGAAAAACCATAAACCTTCCAAAAGGATGTGAAACCGTGAAAATCAAGTCGACCGTTCAAAATGCCGCCGCAGGAGTGCGAGATTTTTTTCGCGCCCAAAAGCCACGCTCCTTTTCTGAAAAATTCGGGCGGGACGCTTCGTTTTTCGGTAGCCGTAAGCCGCATAAGGCGACAAAACCGCGTGCGGGTTGGCTGACCAAGCTCGTGCTGTGTTCGCTGGCAATCATCCTTTTGTGCGTTGGTCTTTTGCTGCTCAGCGAGCTATGGAGAGTCGATACCGTGACGTCAAAGGACGGGAGTTACTATACGGCGGACACTTTGATACGCTTGTCGGGCGTTGAGGCGGGGGAGGCTATGCTCAGCTTTGATGCCGCCGATGTTTCAAAGCGGCTCAAGGAAGCCTTGCCCTTGCTCAAAACCGTCAAGGTGCGCAGGCATCTGAACGGAGAGCTGGAAATCCGCGCTACCGAGGAGGAGAAGGTTTACTATACGTGCTACCATCGGAATTATTATCTGATATCGGGTGAGAGCCTCCGCGTGCTGGGTGTATTTGCGACCCCCGACGAGGCGCGCCGTGTAGGGGCGCTCTACATCGGATTGCCGGAGGAGGCGCGTGTGCGGGTGGGGCAAAAGCTGACCTATCAGTATTTGCCTTATGTCCCCGAAAGTGTTCCCGAGGAGCAGGTGACCTACGAGCTTGAGACCGCCGAGCCCAAGGAGGAATACGCCTACGTCCTTGAGTTTGTGGCTGCCATCGAGTCCGCGTTCGGAGGACGGGCGGATGGTATGGAAACGGCGGACCGATACGATCTGTGGATCGTGCTGGACGGCCGCGTGCAGGTCTGCTTTGGCACTATGGACGAGTTGGATCGAAAGATCGAACTCGCAGGCCGCGTTCTGAGCGAAAACAGCGGAACGGGTGATCTCCCGGCGCGGCTGGATGTGTCCGATCCCAAGCGCAGTACCTACCGCGAGGGACTGCAGATTGAATTGCCCGATTGGGCATCACCTATGCAGGGTTAGCCTTGGGCCCTTAGGGGCGCCGGGCTAACCTTGCGTTTTTTGTCAAAAAAGATATGTAAATTTTTTTAAAAAATATTCAAAAATCTATTGCATTTTTGGCGAAAAAAGTATATTATATAGATGTATAAATTTATGGTGCGCTACCGCAACCTTGGCCTGTCGGAAAGGGCTTGCGGTATGCTTGTATGAAAAACGGGAGGATTGTCAACATGATAACTTTTGAACACGATAACAGCTACGTGTCCGGTGTCAACATAAAGGTGATTGGCGTCGGCGGCGGCGGTAATAATGCCGTAAACCGCATGATCGCATCCAATATTCGCGGTGTAGAGTTCGTTACCATCAACACCGACAGACAGGTTCTTCGCAACTCCGATGCAGGCACTCAGCTTGTCATTGGCGAGAAGCTGACCAAGGGCTTTGGCGCAGGCGCCAACCCCCAGATCGGCGCGCGCGCCGCTGAGGAGTCCATTGAGGAAATCAAGGAGATGCTCGCAGGCACCGATATGGTGTTCATTACCGCAGGTATGGGTGGCGGTACGGGTACGGGTGCTGCTCCCGTTGTGGCACGTATCGCTCACGAGATGGATATCCTCACCGTAGGTATCGTTACCAAGCCCTTCTCCTTTGAGGGCAAGCGCCGTATGGATCAGGCTCTGGCAGGTATTGACGAGCTGAGCAAGTATGTGGACTCCCTTGTGGTGATCCCCAACGACCGTCTCAAGCAGGTTACGGATACCCGCATCACCCTGAAGAACGCCTTTGAGATCGCGGATAGCGTACTGTCCCGCGGTACGCAGAGCATTTCCGACCTGATCAACGGCCTTGGCTTTATCAACCTTGACTTTGCTGACGTAACCGCGGTCATGAAAAATGCCGGTTACGCTCACATGGGTATTGGTAGTGCTACGGGCAAGGATAAGGCAGAGCAGGCCGCCAAGGCTGCCATCGCCAGCCCCCTTCTGGAGTCCTCCATTGCGGGCGCACACGGCATTCTGATGTGCATTACCGCTCCGAACGATATCAGTCTGGAGGATACGACCGTTGCTTCCAATTTGGTTGCCGAGGAGGCATCTCCCGACGTGAACTTCATCTGGGGTGTTGCCTATGATGACGAGCTGGAGGATGAGATCCGCATTACCATTATCGCCACCGGCTTTGATAACGATCAGGCTGCCGCCCAAAAGACCGTCGCAGCTCCCGTTGCCAAGGATATGGATCCCGTCGTGCGCACGCAGCCCAAGCCCGCTCCCGCCCCTGCCGTGGTGGAGACCGTTCCTGCCCGTAAGCCCGCCCGCTCTGCGGTAGACACCGAGTTGGATCAGCTTATGAGCGATTTCATGACCGTAAAGAGCAGAAAGAAGAGCATTCGCTGATCTTTTAGGTGCCCTGAGCACCGGTTTGTGTTGAAAGAGTGAATGTTTTGTCATTACAGAACGAAAATAATTCACGAAAAATTCCAAATAGGGGTTGACAAATCTCGGACACCGCGGTATAATATTACTAATGTGCAGGAAATGCACAAAAAGAATTAGAGGTATCACATGTACACTGACAAGACACTGGTCTGCAAGGATTGCGGACGCGAATTCGTTTTTTCTGCCAGCGAGCAGGAGTTCTATGCTGAGAAGGGCTTTACCAACGAGCCCCAGAGATGCCGTGATTGCCGTGCTGCACGCAAGGCAAGCCGTGGCCAGGCCACTGAGCGCCAGATGTTTGACGCTGTTTGCGCTAACTGTGGCAAGGAGTGCAAGGTTCCCTTCGAGCCTCACAATGACCGCCCTGTTTACTGCAGCGAGTGCTTCCAGAACAGAAATAACTGATTCGGATACATCGTCTACGCGTTTGCACAAGGACACCGCCGATACGCTCGGCGGTGTCCTTGTGCTTTGGAGGGACGACACGCCCCCGACAGCCATTCGGCTGTCGGGGGCGTTGCTGCTGATGGGATAGGGTAGGGAAACGGGATCAAACGCCAAGAGATGCGCGGTAGGTAGCCATCTTGGCCTCGGTTTCGGCGCGATCGCTTCCCGCCAGCATGAAGTAGAACTTGATCTTGGGCTCGGTTCCCGAGGGACGAGCCACGATTACGTCACCGTTGTCCAGGGTGAAGGCCAGTACGTTGGATTTCGGGAGGTTGGTGGACTCGACCTGACCGCTTGCGCAATCGGTGATGGTCTGCGCCTGATAGTCGCCGAAGCGGACGACGCGGCAGCCCGCGATCTCGGCAGGAGGCGGATTGCGCAGGGCATCCATCTTGGCGGCCATACGGGCGGGGCCCTCCAGACCCTCCATGTAGATTTCCACGTTGGCCTCGAAGCAGTAGCCGTAGCGCTCGTACAGCCCGTCCAGCGCGTCGGAGAGGGTCATGCCCTTCGCCTTGTAGTAGGCGGTCATCTCGCAGATGAGCATAGCGGCAACCACGGCATCCTTGTCGCGGGCATAGGTGCCCTTGAGGTAGCCGTAGCTCTCCTCAAAGCCCAGAACGAAGGTGCCGTAGCCCTTCTGCTCGTAATCCTTGATGACCTCACCGATGAATTTGAAGCCCGTCAGCACGTTGTGCATCTTGACGTTGTGAGCGGCGCAGATCTTGGCGGCCAGCTCGGTGGTTACGATGGTCTTGACGGCGAAGGGGATCTCGGGCATGGTGCCGGTCTCCTCGTAGGCGGTGAGAATGTAGTCCAGGAGGAGAGCGCCCATCTGGTTGCCCGTGATGGTAGCAAACGAGCCGTCGGGGGTACGGGTCACGACACCCACGCGGTCGGCGTCGGGGTCGGTGGCGATCACGAGGTCGCTGCCCACGCTGTTGGCGATTTCAATACCCAACGTAAAGGCGGCGGGGTATTCGGGGTTGGGCTTTTCCACGGTGGGGAAGTTGCCGTCGATCACCATCTGCTCGGGTACGGTGTAGAGGTGTTGCAGGCCAATGCGGCGAAGCACCTCGGGAACGAGGCGGTAGCCCGTGCCGTGGAGGGGAGAGTACACGATCTTGAGGTCATCGGCCACGGCTGTGACAGCGTTGGGGTTGACGGCCTGCGCCTGCACGCAGGCAAGGTACTTCTCGTCCATCTCGTGGCCGAGAATGTGGATCTTGCCTGCCGCCAGAGCCTCTTCGAAGCTGACGGTATGAACGTCGTCAAAAATATCCAGCTTGGCCATGGTGGCGCTTACTACGTTGGCGTGCTCGGGGGGGAGCTGAGCACCGTCTTCCCAGTACGCCTTGTAGCCGTTGTACTGCTTGGGGTTGTGGGAGGCGGTGATGTTGATACCCGCCACGCAATGCAGCTCGCGGAGGGCGAAGGAAAGCTCGGGGGTGGGGCGAAGCTCGTCGAAAATGTATACGGGAATGTCGGCGGCGGCCAGCACCGAGGCGGCCGTCTTAGCGAATAGCTCGGAATTATTGCGGCTGTCGTAGGCGATGGCAACGCCGTCCGCGCAGCGTCCCTCCTCGCGGATCAGCTCGGCAAGTGCCTGGGTGGCGTAGGCGACGGTGTGAACGTTCATGGCGTTCATGCCTACCTTCATGGTTCCGCGCAGACCGGCGGTGCCGAAGGAGAGGTAATCGGTGAAGCGGAGACGGATCTCGGTGTCGTCGTCCTTGATGGACAAAAGCTCCGCCTTTTCGGTTTCGGAAAGCTTGTCGGAATTCAGCCAGCGATGGTAGTTGTTGAGGTAAGCGTCCATGGATGTATTTCCTTTCTGTGTGTTATCTGTTGAATCTATCAGGCTTGCGGGGGCTTATATGGGAAAGCTCCGCTCGATACGGAGCGCGGCAGTCAAGGGAACGAGGCGGTTGCCGTCCTGCCCGTCGGGCAGATGAAGGACCAGCTTCTTCTCGGTGGGGCGCTCTGCGGAGAAGGTGAAGGTGTACGTATCTCCGTGACGGGAGAGGGATATATCCACACGTCCGAGGGAGGTTCTGAGTCCTGTAATGCCCACGGTAGCGTCCGCGCTGAACCATTCGGGGCAGATGCCCGACATCAGGTGGATCTCGCTATCGTTTTCCCAAAATAGCATATCCACCAAATATTGGCAAACCGATAACGGCGTCCAAAGATGTTGCTCGTCCCCCGTTTTGACGGGGGAATTCGGCTCCTCGCCGCGCTCCTCGCACCAAGTGACCAGCGGGGAAGCGTGATTGACGGCGGGGTAGAGGTAACTGCGTGCCTCTCGATACAGACCCATGCGTAGGTAGGCGCGGGAGAAATTGTGGAGGGCCATCGCCACCCATAGACCGTCCTTCAACCATCCCGTACCCTTGGGAAGACCGCCGCTGCTCTTTTTCTGACTTTCCACGTACCCGACCGTGCCTTGCATGAGGGGATCGTCGGCATCCATCAAGTCGCAGGGGAAGCAGGCGTAGAGGCAGCCGTAGATGGATGTGTCGGGGGCGTCGGCTACGGCGGGGATACGCGCGTAACCGTCCTCTGCCTTGGGGTGGGCGCGCAGGGAGGCGAGCAGATGCGCCTTCGCCTCGTCAAAGGCCTGCGTAAGAAAGGGGATGTCCTCGGTGCGGCCAAGGAGGCGCGCCGCCTTGAGCGTCAGCCCATCTGCGGCAATGGCAAGGCAGTTGTGGGGATAGAAATATCCGTAGTAATCGCCGCCGTTCTGCATACCGAAGTCGCCCATGCCGCGGGGCATCAGCCCTCGCGCCGAGGGCGGGATGATGCCTTGATCGGCGGCAGCAACGGTGGCTTGTCGGCCCGCGTGGTTGAAGCGGGTGGAGGCCAGCATGCGGGGATAGTAAAGCTCCAGAAAATTACGGTCGCCCGTCAGCTCGTAATGATGCAGGACGGCGTGTGCCTTGTTGTAGCATAAGCCCCATAGCTCATGCTCCCAGCCGCGCACGGTCACCCAGCAACCGTCCTCGTCCTGCCCCTCCAGATAGGTGGGATAGTCACGCATAGCTTCGCGGGTATAACCCAGCGTGTCCAGTAGCATTTCGGCTTCCAGCGGCTCGCTGCTGTTGACCGAGCGGTAGAGATTCGTGCCGTTGACGATGCCCATGT
>JAEIGA010004671.1_pt1 | contig 21150 bp, 18 predicted proteins | sample 9270691 | NCBI WGS metagenome assembly JAEIGA01 (sample SAMN17057246, study PRJNA624740) | gut metagenome | biome: biome; isolation source: fecal sample | host: Bos grunniens | place: China: Xizang | collected 2019 | reverse complement strand
CTAATAGGTATGAAATATGGGAAATGCTCAGAGCATACTTGGTTATTGTTGAAAACTTGAATATTCTTAACCGCAAAATCTGTATCTCCTAGTTTGCTGAGTTGCTGAATAATAGTTTGTAATGCTCTTTCTGTATTATTGGCATCTTGGTGCTCGGCGATAAAATCTGCAGTGCTGTCACCAATAGTGAGGCGATAACCTTCTGGTATCACTTCAAAACGAATATCTACTGGTATTTGGCGTTTGGCTTGAAGTGAGCGTAGAAAGACTGTATCTAAATTACGGTATAATATTGTACCTCTTTGAATAGTTGGCATTTGGTTTGGATATATCCATTCGCCATCTATACGGTTAATAGCAAACCCTTTGTCGCCATAGCATATACCATCGCCGTTATGCAATATAATGTTGGGCTGTAGTTGCACACAGATCGCATCTTTACGTAGGGCAACAACTCGTCCAATCTTCTCTCCGGTTGATTTAGGAGTATCCCAGTTGGCCATTTGTGGAGTACGCTTTTGTAAGAAATAATCTGTTTGTCCACGATGGAATGTCTTGGCTGGGTTGGGTGTGAAGTTGTATGTTTGTACGGATGGGGTAGATGCTTGTTGCAAATTCGGGTTAGCTGTAATGATTTGATCAAGCAGTTGTCGATAGTATGCCACGATATTGGTGACGTAGTCTCGGTCTTTGAGGCGACCTTCTATTTTGAAGGTAGTGACACCAGCTTCTATCATCTGAGCAAGATGCATACTACGATCCATATCTTGGAGTGAAAGTAGATAACGTTGGTGGATAGGTTGACCATAATTATCTAATATCTCATTACCATCCTTGTCCAAAAGGTCATATCGTTGGCGACAGAGTTGTGCACAACAACCACGGTTGGCACTTCTATTCATTAAAACCTCAGACAAATAGCAGCGGCCACTATAACTTACACATAATGCGCCATGCACAAAGGCTTCTAATTCAATTTTGAATTTTGAATTTTGAATTAGGATTGCGTTGTTGATGTTTGCAATATCTTGGAGCGATAGTTCTCGGGCAAGGACTACTCGGCGAAACCCAAGTTCTTGAAGATGAAGTATTTGCTCTGGTGTGCGGTTGTCGCATTGGGTTGATGCATGCAATCGAATTGGAGGTAAATCGTATTCAAGTAAATGAAGGTCTTGGATGATAAGCGCGTCTACACCTACCTTATATAACTCGTGTGCGAGCGCGCATGCGCGCGTGTACTCATGATCATAGAGTAGGGTGTTGAGCGTTACAAGTACCTGAGCACCAAATCTATGCGCATATTGAACCAATGCCGCTATGTCTTCAATACTATTGCTAGCTGCTTGGCGGGCACCGAACTCTGGGGCTCCAATATACACGGCATCAGCACCTGCATCAATAGCTGCCTTACCCACTTCAAGGTCGCGGGCAGGTGCTAATAATGATATGTACGTTGTGGGTTTCAAAGTTCTAAAAGATGTATGGGTTTCAAAGTTTTAAGGTAGTGTTAGCGTAGCATATTGCTCAGTTCGTACATCACTATTCCTGCTGTGACGCTGACGTTGAGGGAGTGTTTGGTTCCATATTGTGGAATCTCAATACATCCATTTGCAGCGTCTACTACCTCTTGTTGTACGCCAAATACCTCATGTCCCATGATGATGGCAGTCTTTTGATTTTTAGGTAGTTGCATATCATGGAGTAGAGTAGAACCATGTGCTTGTTCAATGGCATATACGGTATATCCATCTGCTTGTAGGGCACGTACGGCATCTAATGTGTGCTCAAAATAGCGCCAATCAACGGTGAGTTCTGCACCTAGGGCTGTTTTGTGAATCTCGTTGTTAGGAGGGCAACAGCAAATACCACAAAGCCATACGCCTTGTAGGCAAAAAGCGTCTGCAGTACGGAAGACTGCACCAATATTATGTTGGCTACGCACATTATCTAGTACCACGATCAGAGGTACCTTTTTTGCTTCGTGAAAGGCCTCTGGAGTGAGGCGGTTCATCTCTTGTATTGTCGTTTTTTGCATATTGTTCTTTTCTTATTCCTAGCCTAAAGGTAGCCTAAGGGTAGCTGAATCCTATGGTGATTATGCGTTGAAGATAAATGGTAGGCAGATGGTTAGTAGTTTATCTTCGGCGTTAATGTCTATGATAAAATCCTCGTGTATTGGAATGAGTCGTCCATCGCTGAGAGTGATGAGGGTATTGATGGTTGTTTCGTCCACTTGATCAACTGTTCCCAATTCTCCTTGATCCGTATCCATCACTCGATAACCTACTAGACTTTGCCATGTAGGCATGACTTCGTCTTCTGGATTCATATCAGTGACGAGCATAAATGCTTCTGTTCCTACTAGGCGCTGTGCTTGTTGTTCGTCTTCAATATGATCCAATTGAAATATCAGACTATCGCTACCTTTGCCACGCCAGTCAAGTACGCGGAATGGAACTAGTATATTATCTAGTTTGAGTATGAGAAATGATGCATCTGCATTATCCCAATATTCGTTGCTCATAAGGCATTGCATCTCGCCGCGTTTGCCATGAGTGCGAGTGATTTTGCCGATAGATATAACTTGTTGAGCAGTAATCATAGTTGCAAATATATAGGGTGTTATTGAACGGTTTGTATTGTTTTTAATTGGTTATAAACGATATGGCCTTCGCATGTGTATTCCATTTCTCGTAGTAATAGAATATAATTGCGGACTTGTTCTATGTATGTAGGTAATTGTTCTTGTCCAAATTTATAGTCAATGATGATGGCATGTTTGTTCTTAATCATGATGCGGTCTGGGCGATATGTTTTGCCTGTGGCCGTAATAATATCTTGCTCGGTGTAGACATCGTATTGATTGGAAAACCAGTCATCATGGTCATTCTCTTTGATTAATGCTTGTAGTTGGAGTAATTGCTCTTGCATTACGATGGATTGTTGGTGTGTGATTTTTCCCTCTTTGATTAATCGTAGTAATGTAGGCTGTGCGTCTTCCCAATTTTTGATTAGTGATAACCACATGTGCATTAATATACCTAGATCGACAGTAGCTATAGGTGTATCAGGTGTAAAATCATCTTCGGCTCTACTCTTAAGTGTAAGACGTTGGTTGATGGGTACAGATATATAAGTGGATGCTTGTGAAGGTGTATCGCCATCTTCCTTAGCAGGGAGTAGTGATGGTTGGTTTTGTCCTATTGCTAGTGAGTTGTATATACCTTGTTCGTCTAATGAATCTTTGTAAAGATATGAGATGAGTTGTCCTATGTTTGTAGGTTTACTCACTTCTTTTTTGGATTTCATCGAGAACATAGGTCCATAGATATAAAGTCTATATTTCGGACGTGTGATGGCCACATATGTAGTGTTAAGGCTATCTGTGACTTTAGCTAGTAGTTCTAGTATATAGTCATCCGCTATATGGGATCTTAATAGCGCAGTCTCTGGTGTAACGGGTAGTAGTGGTAGTGTATCAAATGGTGGTGTATTAGGTTTGCACCATATGATGTCGCTATTGTTGGATTCGATTAACTGCCAGTTGAAGAAAGGTATCATTACGATATCGAACTCAAGTCCCTTGCTGGAATGTATGGTCATTATGTTGATGGCCGTATTGGTTTTAGGAGCAGGAATGTTGCAGAGTTTACCTTTGTTATCCCAATATTCTAAAAAGAGTTGTACATCAGCTACTTTGTCTTGTGTAAACTGAAATACTTTATCTTGGAAAGCAGTCAAGTATGGCGTAGCTCCTTGCCATGTATGTAGATGTAGAATATCTATGAGCTGCTGTATGTGTTCGTATAAAGGTAATTTTCTCGCTAGAGATATTTGCTCCTCGTACTGCTGAATATTGCGAATGATACTGTTAATGTATATTTCGCTTGTTTGGTCAGGTGCAATAGATAGTTTGAGTAATTTGAGAAGTACTTGTATGGTGATGTGTGCTTCTATGCGTAGACCTTCAGCCGATTGTACTTCATATCCATTTTGTATGAGGTGTGAAGCGAGCAATCGTGCTTCTTTACTTTTGCGTGTTAGAAGTGTAACTCTAGATAAATCGATACCTTCTTCTTGGAATTGTTGCAATTGTAGGAGTAAGGTTTCCAAGATACGCTTTTTGTATTCTGAAGATTTGAAGAATTGCATGTGGAAGTATCCATCGTATGATTTTTTAGCATCCTGATGCATTTCTTCGGGTGTATAGATGTGTGCAATCTCTGCGAGCTGTTGCTCAAAGCGTGGATACTGTATGCGCATATCATCTATGATGTATTGGCAGTATCTTTGCATGAGTGTTTCGTTGTTGTCAACGATCACTTTAGCGGTACGCCAGTTGTTGCCCATGCCTTGAGCAAATTCGGTGCGGGAGAATTCTTTGTGTACTTGTGAGAGTAGGTGCCAATCTGAATTGCGGAATCGGTAAATGCTTTGTTTGACATCTCCAACAATCATGTTGCTCATGTCGTTGGACTCGGTCTCTTCAATTAATGGTTTAAAATTTTTCCATTGAAGGGAGCTGGTGTCTTGAAATTCATCAATCATGTAATGATGGTAGTATTGACCTATTCTTTCATAGATAAAAGGTGCTTCTTGTCCATCAATGATTTGGTGTATGAATTGGTTGATTTCGGAGATGGGGAGTCTACCCGTAGTTTTATTGGTAACGCTAATTTGTGCTGCTACATCTTGCAGTATGCCGAGTGCGTATAGGTTGTCTAGTATAGCAGTAGCAGTCAAGTAGTTTTTTACTTCTTGAGTGTTTAACCAGAGTTGTAGTTGTTGGAGTGGTTGTTCTAGTTCGTTGATGTATCTTGTTTGTAGTGCATTTTGTTCGCTGGTAGATAGCCCTTTTTTCTTGTATATTACTGATTCGCCGTTGAGTACTTTGAGTAGTGAGGAATTGAGTCCGTTTTTGAGTATGTATTCAGGCGTTTTTCCAAAGATGCTAACCGCATTGTAATTTAGATTTTCTGGGTTGAAGGTAGAAAGGATGTTTTGTATTGGCAGTATGTATTTTTTACAATTGTCGATGGTGGTTTTGTGGATGTGTGTTAGTGTCTCGTGGTATGACCGCATGGTTTCTTTGTTGGAGAACACTTCTTGTATGTTATTGAGTTGTTGTATGAGTAGCTCTTTGGATAGTTCGTTAGAGAAGGCTTTGATATTGTCTATCGGATTCCAATATTTATCCAAATCGATGTTATTTTGCGAATATTCGATGAGCCAAGTAGTAATATCTTGGTTGTTGGTGTTTTTTTCTCTAATTTTTAGAAAAATATCATCTACTGCTTGGTTGACAATTTCTTTTTGATCGAGTGCGATGTCGTATGTGGTGGACAGTCCAAGTTCTAGTGCGAAGGTTCGAACTATTTGTTGGAAGAATCCGTCGATGGTGGAGACGGAAAATCGGTTGTAATTTTGGAGTATTCCGATGAGAAGTAATTGTGCGCGTTGCTGTATTTGCTCTTGATTGAGTGCGATGTGTTTATCAGCGAGGTAGTCGTTGATATATGCCGATTGGTGTGGTGTATTGGCAAGAATGTAGAGCTCTTTGAGTATTCGCTCTTTCATTTCTGCTGTAGCTTTTTTGGTGAAAGTGACAGCAAGAATTCGACTATGTGGCAGTCGTTGGTCTGTGCGAATGTTATCGCTCAACAACATTCTGATGTATTCTCTGGTAAGAGCGAAGGTTTTACCACTTCCGGCTGACGCTTTGTAGATTGATAGCATAGGGTATAGGTTTAGTTAGTAATGCGTAATGTGTGTCCAGTATAGGTGCTATTAAGTATTGCTTGGTACTTGCGTAGTGGATATTTGGTGATTCCTTTGGTGGGGATAGCAAATCCGTAGCTCAAATCAAATTTCTCTTCACATATTGGGCAAACTGCGTACAAGCCATCTATGGTAACTGGTTTGGTTTTATTCACGCAGTTGGGGCAGCAGAGGTCAGCTGCATGGTAGTGCCCATCCATGCCGATCCAAATGAGTAGTCCAGCGTAGCCCACATATTCGTAGTTGAATTTTGCTTTGGTAATCGTGAGGGTTTGGTAGCCATTTTCGATAACGAAGTGTGGATACTCGCTAGTGATATTCATTGTAAAGCTAACGGGTACATGTGGTACGGGGTTTTGGTTGTTGATGTTTTCGCAAGCCATCAACAAGTATCCGAGCAATAGTATGGATAGGCTTTTTTTCATTAATATACATCCAGCAGTTCGACTCTAAAGATAAGTGTAGAGTAGGGTGGAATATGGCTACTTGTGCCTTCTTTGCCGGCTCCTTCTGTACCATATGCTAGATCGTAGGGGATATAGAGTTCGTATACACCAAACTCTTTCATAAGTTTGAGCCCTTCTACAAAGCCAGGCACGAAGTTGCTAACATATTCTTCGTAAGCGTTACTTTCGTCAAAGACGTATCCGTTGATGAGTTTTCCGGTGTAGTTGATTTTGACAATTTTGGCATCATCCACACGAGGCGTATTGTCTAATCCTGGGCTAATGCACTTATATTGCAACCCGGTAGGTGTGGTTATGACTCCTTGTTTTGTAGCATTGTTTTCTAACCAAAGTGCATTTTGTGATTTCCAATCTAGCCAATTGTTTTGTTTGCAACTGCCGAGTGCTGCAATCATGAGCAGCAGTAGTATAATGTTTTTTGTTTTCATACGATTGTTTAGTGGTTTATTGTGCTAGCCACAAGCTAGGATTAAGAATGCTTCTGTCTTTGTATATTTGGAAGTATAGTTCCGTTTTGTTGTCTTCGTTGGTGTTGGTCAATATTTCTCCGATGTATTGTTTGGTTTTGACTTTGTCGCCTTGTTTGACACTGATGGATTTGAGTTGTGAGTAGACAGTGCGGTAGTTACCATGTTGTATGATGACGGCATAGCTTCCGTTCATTTGGGCGCACCATGTGACTTCTCCTTCGTAGATAGCTCGTGCTTTGGATCCGCTGACTGTTTGAAGGTATATACCTTTGTTGTTGACGGTTACATGTTCGTGTATGGCGTGTTGATGTTTTCCGAAGTGTCCACTAATGTATCCTTTTTCGACTGGCCAAGGCAGTCTGCCTTGGTTGGCTTCGAATCCACCAGCGATTAATTTTTGTTCTTTGGTGAGTGTGGTGGTTGTGCCAACTTGTTTGGCGATGAGTTGTTCGATTTTCTTGTTGAGTTCGTCTGCTTTTTTCTGTTGCTTTTGTTGTTTATTAATGAGTTCTTTTTCTTTCTTTTTGAGCGAAGAGAGCATGTTTTTTTGTTTTTTTTGATCAGCAGTCAGTTTGTCTTGTTCTCTCTTTTGTGTTTGTAGTGCTTTGTTTCTGCTATTTTTACGCTCTTGTAATAGTTTGTTTTGAGTATCGATGTCTTGTTGTAGTTGTTGGATTTGTTTGACTTGTTGTTTGCGATATTGTGCGAACTGTTGTAGATACTGCATGCGTCGTATGAGTTGTTGGAAGGAGTCAGCAGATAGTAGGAAGAGTAGTTGTGATTGTTGGATATCTGCGTAGTGAGTTTCTCTTACGAGTGTTGCGTAGTCTAGTTTTTTTGCTTCGAGTTCTTGTTGGAGTGAAGAGCGTTTGTTTTGTAGCGTTCCCATTTCCGATTCTAGGGCATGGATTTCGCTTTGTATGTTTTTGATGAGTTTTTTGCGTGTTGAGATGTCGTTATTAAGAAGGTTGAGTTTGTTTTCTGTGGCAGTCTCATCCTTTTTTGTTTGCTTGAGCATTTTGCCCGTTTCTTCGAGTTGTTGCTGTAGCTGTTGCTGTTGCTTTTGTAGTTCTTTGATGTTTTGTGCCGTGAGTGGCATGACTGCTAGACAGAGTAGGCAGATGAGTGTTTTTATTTTCATATAGGTAGAATCTCTCGTAGTTTGACTTGTTTGTATTTGCTGGTATTGATGGTGTTAGGTTCTTTTAGAGTATTTTTTTCTCGTTTAGTGATGGTTGCGTTGAGATGTATGTTGTGTGACGAAGTATTGAATTTGAATTCGAGTTGTTTCTTTTTGTTGATGACTACTGTTTGTAGTAGTTTGTAGGATACTTTAACGGGTGCCATCTGGCTGATTTCTTGGTAAGAGATGATGGCGTATTTTTTATTCATTTTATCGATAATCATCACTTGTTGTGGTGTAGCTTCGACTCGGAACATTTCGATGCCGAGAGGTACAACGGATAGTACGATGAGTTCGTTTTTCCAAATTTTGATCAAGCAGTTGGCTTGGAATTGGTGTTGATCGAGGGTTAGTTCTATTTGTGCGCGTTGTGATAAAGTGTTCTTTTGTTTGGTAGCTATTTTGCTAGTGGCGCACGAAGTGAAAGCTAGTATGAGGGTGGTGATGAGTAGTATGTGTTTTATTTTTTGCATTTTCGTATGATCTTTTTGTAGTGTTGCTTTACATCTTTTTGTGTTTCGGGTGTTATGTTTTCGATAGCTTTTTCGATGTAGAATAATGCTGCTTCGCAGTCACCTAGGTGGAAGGCGATCCAGGCGTATGTGTCGAGGTATATGGGGTTGCGTGGATCCGCCATGATGGTAGTTCGCGATAGTTGTTCTGCTCGTTCGTACTCGTTGGTGTGTATGCATAGGTTCCATGCGAGGTTATTGATGAGCATGAGGTTGCGACTATCGAATTTGAGTACATTTTGATACGCGTCAATGATTTTGGCTGGTTTTTGCTTTGTTTGTTCGCATAGTTGTAGTCTTAAAACCTGTAGTTGGAAGCTATTGGGGTCAAGGTCTAGGAATCGTTCTACATCGTATAGTGCTTGTTTGGTGTTGTTGATACTGTTGTTGAGTTTGTATCGTTGTAAAGCACTTTGCTCGGTGTATCCATTGATGCTATCTAGGCGATCAAGGGTAGTGAGTGCGCTAGGAATGTTATTGGTAGCGAGGTATGCATTGAAGAGTAGTTGATGTAGTTCATCGTTTCGGAGGTTATCTTGTGCTACTTGTTGTAGGTTGTGGATGGCTTGTTTTTGTAGGTTATTGTTTTCTGTTTGCAGGAGTAACACGTTGTATCTATACCAATACTCATTGGGTTGCAGTTCGAATGCTTTTTTGAAGTAGTAGAGCATTTGCAATGGGTTGTCATCTTCTTGTGCGTAGCATCCCATGTAGTGGTTGATGGTAGCATCGTTGGGATTGATCAAGTAGCAGAATTCAACGATAGGTCTAGCTTGTTGTATTTTGTCTTGTAGGATTAATTGCTCTGCCTGGTAGAAGTAGTATAGGAACTGCTGTTGTTGTTCCGGTGAGATGGTGGGGGTGTTGTGAGTGGTAGTGGTAGTTTTTTTGGCATGAGCGATATTGGCTCCTGCTAGTAGCAGAGCCATGATGAAGCATATGTGGCGGAGTTGGATCACGGATGAGAATGATTAGGTGTGGATTAGGGGATTATTTCACGCCGCTGTGACCGAATCCTCCCGCTCCTCTTTCCGTTTCGTTGAGGACTTCAACGGGTATGAGTAGTGGTTGCTCGTGTTTGGCAATCACCATTTGGCAGATGCGTTCTGCTGGTTCGATGGTTTGTGGTTGGTCGCTTAAGTTGATGAGGATAACGCCGATTTCTCCTCTGTAGTCGGCATCGATGGTGCCTGGTGTGTTGAGGACAGTTAGTCCTCGTTTGAGTGCGAGTCCGCTTCTAGGTCGGATTTGTGCTTCGTATCCAGCAGGCAGTTCTATGTATAGTCCTGTAGGAATGAGTTTTCGTTGTAGGGGTTGCAAAGTAATGGGTTGTTCAATATGGCAACGTATATCCATGCCAGCCGCTTGTAGACTTTCGTATTTAGGTAGTGGATTGTTGCTTTTGTTGATGATTTTGATAGTCATATGTGTATATGTTGATTAGGGTTATTAGAATCTCTTTTTTACGAGAACTTTGAGTCCATCTTCGATGGTGTCGATGTGTAGTTCTTGTGTGGTTGAAATAGTTGTGCCGTCTAGGATGGCAGTTTGGTTGGTGGATTCTTGCAGAATTGTAAGTTGTTTGACTTTGAAGATGTTGATGTATAGTGTGTTGTCTGCGTTGGTAAATACAGTGGGTGTTAGTTGGGCGTAGGATGGTATAGGTTCTGGGGTGATGATTGTTAGGTCGATGTATCCGTCTTGTACGCTTGTTTTAGTAGTGATGTATGTATGATCTGCGCAAGGAGAGGCGTTGTTGATGTGGATGGCTAGTGCTTGGGTGGTAATGTTCGTGTCGTTGCCCATGAGGTGGTATTTCTCAACATGGTATTGGGAAAGGTTATCGGGGGATGGCTGTGGGTAGGTGCCCAATTTGAGTGTTGCGAAGAATGGTGTGTGGTTGAGGGTAGCATAGTCAATGCTAATGGGTTCGGAATGGTTGAGCATTTCAATGGCTCTATTCATTCGTGTGGAGATGTCGAGGTGTTTAGCCAGTGTGTTGTCGTCTCCGTTGGGGATGATTCCGAGTGCGGTGTCAGTGTTTTTGAGTCCAGCAGCCACTTGGTTGACGGTTTCATCACCTCCTACGGCGATGACGGCATAGTAGCCTTCTAGTGCGAACTGTTGTGCTAGTTGTGTAGCGTGTCCGTTGTATTCTATGAGTACGACAGTAGGGGAGAAGAGATCTTTGTTGAGGAGTTCTCTTACGAGTTTTGTGATTTTATTTTTGGTTTTGATTCCATTGATTGGGTTGACAATAAAGGCAATATTTTTCATATATTTTTCCCCCGATATTTCTAAAAATTAATACGTTGTATTACTATTTTTGAGAATGAGTGATTCTCGCAAGTTCCAAATCGGCCACAAAGTTACAAAAAAAATCAGATATTTGCAAATAACTGTGGATAATTTTTATTGGTATTAGATTGTTTATTGTGTATACTACTTAAAAATTAAAGTTTTTTCAAAAAAATATTGTGCATATTTGTTTTTTTTGTTACCTTTGTGCTTTATTTTAATTTATTTCTTATGAACTTGATTCTTGGAATTATTCTATCGTTGTTTACGGCAACATACACATTGGAGTCTACAACTTCAGTTGTAGAAACGGGTACGGCACCTACGTGTTCTAGTTATAGTTATGAGCGGACAGCAACATCGGGTCGTAAGGGGCAGATGACTGCTGGAAATGAAACAAGACTAAAGTTGTCTGGTTGGGATGGATGTGTAATAAAAACTGTAGCATTAGAGATGCGCTCCAATAAGGCTTCGGGAGCTGGCTCGTTGGCTATGACAATAGGGACTGACACGGTATGGTCAATAATTAATGAGCCTTTCAGTAGTGAAAAATGGGCAGGTAAGTACTCTGAAGATTGGACTACGATTGCGAAGCGAATGTCTGTTGCTGTAGAAGCGGGAAAACCGATAGAAATCACTATATCAGCGAGTGAAAATAGTTTGTATATAAATAGCTATAAGATAACTTACGAAGCACCAGAACCTCAATGTTATGCTGTGAGTTTTGTAACAGGTATGGGTGAATGTCCTTCTTCTATAGTGCAAACGTCTGTTGGACAGCCAATTGTGTTGCCAAATTGGAAAGATACTGCTGATTGGTATTTTGTAGGGTGGAGTGAATGTGAAATTGTTGATGAAGGGCAGGCTCCTGTTTTGTTGAAATCAGGTTCAGACTATCTGCCAAAGAGTGATATTACATTATGGGCTGTATATAGTAATGTTAAGGAATTTCTTCCTGTAACTGATTATAAAACTGGTGTTTATATTATGGCATGGCGTAGTCGTATTACTGATTCTGTCTTGGGTATGGGGGTGGTTTTAGTTGATGCTGTTGATGATGGATCTATCGCTGTAACTGGAGTTCACATGGAGAAAAATGTAGATGGATTATACGTGTTTGAAGAAGGAGTAAATGAGGAAATGTTGTATAAATTAGAATTTGATGGGGATGATGTGTATATTACTCATTCTTATACCGAATCGCCAATAGGATATCATGAAAATAAACTAGATGCTATTAGAGTACCTTGGCAATATAAAGTTCTTGATGATGGTTCTGTGGCATTCTACTATTCTTTATCCAACGCTGAGTATGCGCTATATGTGCTTTTGGGAGCGGATGAAAAACCTATTGTGACATCTAAATCAATAGATATGAGCAAGTGGAAAGAGGTTGGATTTTGGTTGTATCCTGTGCAAAATGCTAGTTATACATCATGGCCTTTAGGCAAGTGGACTGGGTTGGATGAGCAAGAAATATTTGAAAGGGAAGGAGAAACAGTGTTCCAATGGGGAATATATGAACTGCATGTTAAAAATGGAAAAAAAGTGTTGTATTTAAACCAAAGATAATATGTGATATTAACTTTATTGTGATTTTTTTTGTTGATATGCGTTATTTTTTGTACCTTTGTCGGCAATTTTAAGAGAAATGAAACATATGAAGAGAATATTTTTGGGTTTGGTGGTGGCGCTATGCGCCGTGAATGTGAAAGCTGTGGATATGATGCATCTTATGCAGGGAGGATACGATGCGAAAGTGATGAGCGAGCATGAGATAGACAGCGTGCTGAATCCTAACGCGAGCGATAGATACAGGCTGGAATATGAGAATAAACAGCAGCTATGGAGGCATTCGTTTGTGGCGGATTGTTATCTGGTGGATACCCAAAAGAAAACGCGCGTGAAAATGAGCGAGGAGCCTGTTCGCGATGCGCAGTTATCGCCCAACGGCAAGTATGTGGTGTATGCCAAAGCGGATAATAATCTCTATATCTACAAGATCGATTTTAAGACAGAGGTGGCCATCACCCGTGATACCACATCGGAGGTGTTTAACGGTGTGGCTGACTGGTTGTACGAAGAGGAGTTTGGTGTGACGGGTTTATTTGCGTTTTCACCCGACAGCAAGATGGTGGCTTTTGTGAGGTTGAACGAAGAGGGCGTGCCAGGGTTTGAGTGGCAGGAGTTCTTGCAAAGCAAGAAGGGTAGTGAGGACGCATCGCTACAAGGAGGCAGTGCTTATGGTTATCCCAAGGGGTACAGTTTGCGTTATCCAAGAGCGGGAGAGCAGAATGCCAAAGCGAGCGTATGTATTTACGATATTCATACGAAGTATATCCGCAGTATGCAGTTGCCTGAAGAGAAGGATAGTTATATCCCTCGTTTGCGTTGGGGAGTACAGCCAGCAATGGGTAAGGATAAGACGCCTACGATGGCCGACTTGATGATCCTGCAGATGAATCGTGATCAGAACGAGATGAAAGTGTGGAGGGGAAACGTGAAGTCGACTGTGTGTCATCCATTCTACACCGAGGCGAGTTCGACGAACTACGTGAACTACGAGTGGTTTGACCACTGGCAATGGTTGGCTGACGGTCGTGTGATTGTGGTGAGCGAGAAGGGTGGATACACGCAAGCGTACTTGTACTCGGCAAAAGGTATGGAGCAGAAGCTCTTGACGCCACAGAAGCGTGATGTGATGGCCGTGTACGGATGGGATGAGAAGAATCAGGTGTTGTATTATCAAGCAGCCCCTAATGCGCTGGTTCGTCATGGTTATGCGTATAACATGCGCAAGGGTGTGACCACTCAACTGACGGAAGGTGAGGGTATGCACCAGTTGACTTTTGCGAAAGATTGGACGAAGTGGGTGGATTGTTATCAGTCGAACAGTACGCCTAACCGATACACCTTGCACAGCAAGGGAGAGAAACGTGAGCTGATGAACAATGACTCGATAGCGGCATTGTGGCGTGCATCGGGATGGCAAGATAAGGAGTATATGCGTATCGTGACCGAGCGAGGCGACACATTGAACGCATGGCAAGTGTTGCCAGTGGGTTTTGATGCGAGCAAGCGATATCCGGTGGTGATGATGCAGTATAGTGGTCCGGGTAGTCAGCGTGTGACGGATAGTTGGCGCAAGCGATTTGCGCATTACCTGTCGGCTCAAGGTTATGTGGTGATATGTGCAGATGGTCGTGGCACGAACGCACGTGGTAGAGCATGGCGCAATGCGACCTATATGCAATTGGGAGAGAAAGAGGCGGAGGATCAGATTAGTGTGGCGAAGTACTTGCGTGGTTTGTCGTATGTGGATGGCAGCAGAATAGCGTTGTGCGGCTGGAGCTATGGCGGATATCAGACTATCATGTGTATGAGTAAGCAGCCATTGGTGGATGGTAAGCCTTTGTGGTGCTGCGGTATGGCGATAGCCCCAGTGACCTCGTGGAGATTATACGATTCGGCGTATACAGAGCGCTATATGCGTCGTCCACAAGTGAACGAGTGGGGGTATGATAAGTCGGATGTGATGCTTCTGGCAGCAGAGCTGAAAGGAGAGCTTCTGCTGGTGCATGGTACGGCGGATGATAATGTGCATGCGCAACAATCGTGGTTGTATGTGGATGCGTTGGTGCAAGCCGGTAAGCAGTTTGAAATGCAGATGTACCCCGATGATAATCACTTCTTGCGTCACGGCAAGAACTACGAGCATTTGCATAAGAGATTGATGATCTTCCTGGAGAAGAACATGAAGTGATTGGTGGTTGTGAATTTGATAGCAAAAATTATTCAAAATTAATCAAAATTTTGAGGGATTTTTTAAAGGACAATTATAAAAAGGAGAGATAGAGATGAAAAAAGCCCATATCTTGCCCATAGTAGTGATGTACTTGCTGTTTGTGATGATATCGTTTGTGACGAACTTGTGCAATCCAATGGCACTGATCATGAAGAGCAGTTTTGATGTGTCGAACTTTGCAGCACAATTGGGTAATGCAGCGAACTTTATCGCTTACGCAGCAATGGGTATCCCATCGGGCATGTTGCTGCGTAAAATAGGCTATCGCAAGACCGCTTTAGTGGCAATAGGTGTGGGTATAGCCGGTGTGTGGTTGCAATACATGTCGGGCTGGACAATGGTGCAAAGTTTTGGTGTGTATATCGTGGGTGCACTGGTGAGCGGCTGCTGTATGTGTATGCTGAACACGGTGGTGAATCCAATGTTGAACACTTTAGGCGGCGGAGGTAATAAGGGTAATCTGCTGATTCAGTTTGGCGGCGTATGCAGTTCGACAGCTGCCGTGTTGGTATCGATACTGATGGGTAGCCTGATAGCCGATGTGACAACGGCAAAGATAGCCGATGCTACACCCGCACTGATGATCGCATTGGGTGTGTTTGTGGTGGCATTTGTGGTGCTACTGCTGGTGAAAATACCAGAGCCTAGTGAGGCGAGTGATGCGAGTGAGGCTGCAGGTGATAAGGAGATGATGAAGGGTGCAGTGGGCCATAGGCACTTTAGGCTAGGAATGGCGGCGATATTCGCGTATCTGGGTGTAGAAGTGGGTGTGCCTACGTATGTGATGCAGTATTTATCGACGGAAACGAGCAAAGCTACTCCGGGATTGGGTATAGACACCGATGTGGTGGGAATGATAGTGGCTGTGTATTGGTTCTTGATGCTAGTGGGACGATTGGTGGGCGGAATGGTGGCTAATAGAGTATCAAGTAGGAAACAGATAATAGCAGTGTCGGGGATGACAATCGCGCTGGTGCTGATGGGTATATTATTGCCTGAAAATTGGATGGTGAATATGCCAGGTATCGATTGGGGTACGCTGACGGTGATAACGGAAAAAATACCGGTGGCTATCTTGGCGTTTATCCTTGTGGGATTGTGCACTTCGGTGATGTGGGGCGGAATATTCAATATGGCAGTGGAAGGATTGGGTAGATATACATCCATTGCTTCGGGTCTGTTTATGACAATGGTTTGCGGTGGAGGAATATTGATTCCGCTGCAAGGTTATGTGGCCGATATGCTGGGTAGCTTTAGATGGAGCTATGTGGTGGTGCTAGGTTGTGCGCTGTATATCCTGTACTATGCGGTGTATGGAAGTAAGGCGAACGAGGCGAGAAAGGCGAGTGGGGCGAAAAAGGCGAGAAAGTAATTAAAAGGAAATATAACAAAACTAAAAAAGGAAAGATTATGAATAAACCTTACGTTTTTGGACTAGATATGGGAGGAACAAACTCCGTATTAGGCGTAGTAGATGCTCGTGGTCATGTATTGGGCCGCACTTCCATCAAAACTCAAGCGTACAAAGACATCAACGATTATGTCAACGCCCTCTATGAGGAGGCAGAGAAAATCATCGAGCCACTGGGTGGTATGGAGATGGTACGCGGTATCGGTGCAGGTGTTCCTAATGGCAATTACTATACTGGTTATATTCAAGATGCGATGAACTTGCCATGGCAAACGGTACCTTTTGCAAAATTGGTGAGCGAGCGTTTTGGTATGCCATGTCGCATTACGAATGATGCGAATGCAGCTGCTATGGGAGAGATGACCTATGGCGCAGCGAAAGGTATGAAAAACTTTATAATGATCACACTGGGTACAGGTGTAGGTTCAGGTATCGTGATTGATGGCAACGTAGTCTATGGACACGATGGATTCGCCGGAGAACTTGGTCATACATGCGCTGTGCGCGGTGAGAACGCTCGTCCATGCAACTGCGGAAAGATCGGTTGCCTCGAGGCATATGCTTCTGCTACCGGCGTGGCTCGTACTGCGAAAGAGATACTTACTTCTAGTACCAAGGATACGGTATTGCGTCAATTAGATGTGGATAATATCACATCGAAGGATGTGTACGATGCAGCTGAACAAGGTGATGAGGTGGCTAAAGAGATCTTTGATTTTACCGGTACTATCCTTGGTCAACAATTGGCTGATTTCATCGCTTTTAGTGCACCAGAAGCTATCGTGTTGTTTGGTGGATTGACCAAGTCTGGCGACTGGATCAAACGTCCTATCGAAGAGGCTATGAACAAGAATGTTTTGCCTTTGTGGAAAAACAAAGTGAAAGTCCTCTTCTCTGACCTCAAAGAAGCAGATGCTGCTGTATTAGGCGCTTCTGCATTGGCTTGGAGCGAGTAGAAATTAGACCGCTTCGCTGAGAGACCACTGCGTTGAGAGACCGCCCTCGGGCTGAGAGACTCATTGATCCCTCAGAGAACGAAGTGAACGGTCCCTCAGTGAGTAAAACGAACGGTCCAACAGTGAGCAAAGCGAACGATCCAATAACAATGCTATCATTGCTATATCAGTTCCCCACTTGGATGCAACGATTGTATCCAAATGTGGTGTGGCGTAAGGATAAAACTCAGAAAAAGGTCTATCTCACTTTTGATGATGGTCCGATACCTGAATGCACTCCGCAGATCTTGGATATACTGAAGGCGTATGGTGTGAAAGCTAGCTTTTTTATGGTGGGCGAGAATGCTGTGCGTTATGGGCAATTGTTGGCACGAATACGTGAGGAGGGTCATGCTATAGGCAACCATACGTATCACCATCTGCGAGGGTGGAAATGCGGTGTGGATGCTTATGTGGAGGATGTGGAGAAGGCGAGTAAGGTGTTGGAAACCAAGCTGTTTCGTCCTCCGCATGGCAGGATGGGTGGAAGGCAGAAGAAGGCGTTGTTGGAGAGAGGATATACGATATGTTTGTGGGATGTGCTGACGCATGACTACAATAGTCGTTACACGGTGGAGCATATGATGAGAGTGGTGAGAAAGTATGTACGCAATGGTAGTATCATCACTTGTCATGACTCGCTGAAATCAAAGGATAGAATATTGGAATTATTACCACAAATGATAGCGTATTTGCGCTCTGAAGGATATGAATTTGCGACATTATAAAATATACTTGGCCTGTGTGGTGGTGTTGTTGATGACGGCATGCGCCAATCGTGGTTCTGGTCCACAAGGTGGTCCTAGAGACACTATCCCCCCAAGGATGGTGAAGGAGGTGCCATTGAATGGCAGTTTGAATGTGGCAGATAAAAAGATAGAGATAACGTTTGATGAGTATATTCAATTGGCTGATATACAGAAGAATGTGTTGATATCTCCCCCACAGCAGAATCCTCCCGAGATTAAAGCGATAGGTAAGACTGTGAGTGTGGTGTTTCAGGAGGAGTTGCAGGATTCGACTACTTATACGATAGATTTTGGTTCGGCGATTTGTGACTACAACGAGAAGACGCCTTTGGAGGGGTATGTATATGCTTTCTCGACGGGTGATGTGATGGATTCGTTGTCGATATCGGGTAGGGTGATTAATGCCAGTAACTTGAATGCGATGTCGTCTGTGCTGGTGGGTATACATGCTAATGTGCATGATTCGGCTTTTCATAGTGTGCCTTTCACTCGTGTCACTCGCACGAACAGCGAGGGTGAGTTTACGATACATAATATTCGTGCTGGTAGGTATAGGATATATGCGTTGAATGATGTGAGTAGGGATTATCTGTATCAGCCTAGCGAGGGTTTGGCATTTATGGATACGCTGATAGAGCCATATTGTGTAAGTGATTGGCATACAGATACATTGTGGAGGGATACGATAGGATTGAGTGTGTATGGCGATACGTTGTTTACTAGGTTGGTGGATACGATAGTGGAGGAGGAGCATGTGAGGTATTTGCCAGATTCGCTGTTGTTGTGGTATTTTGAAGAGGATAAGCCTCGTTTGTATTTCCAGCGTTTGTTGCGCGAGGATCAACATGCTTTTACGGTGGTTTTCTCGGGTGCTCAAGACAGTTTGCCAAGGATAGAGCCTTTGCGCTATTCGGAGATAGATACGCTGGCATCAGATTCGGGATGGTGTGATTTTATGGATTATGTGATGATCGAGTCGAATGCGACTCGTGATACCATAAGGTATTGGTTGACTGATTCTATGGCTATTAGGATGGATACGATAGCGTTTAGGATGACCTATCAATATTCGGATTCGCTGTATAATATCGTGCCTAAAACGGATACTTTGATGGCTGTGTATCGCCATCCACGATTGTCGGAGAAAGCGTTGGAGGTGTATGAGAAGAATAAGCGTGAGAGGAAACTGGAATTGAAGACTAATGCAAGTGCAAAATTTGATATATACGATACATTGGTGATTAGTTCGGATTATCCTATAGATAGTGTGTTTTCCCAGAAAGTGGGGTTGTATCATAAGGTGGATACGGTGTTGCAGCCAGTGTCGTTTGTATTGGAGCGATTGGATGATTTGGGTATGCGTATAGGTGTGATAGCTTCATTGAAGGCGAGTGAGGCGTATGAGTTGAAGATTGATTCGTGTGCTTTTAGAGATATCTACGGCGTGTGCAATGATAAAGAGGATGGACGTATCAAACTGAAGTCGTATGATGATTATTCGAGTTTGGTGGTGAAATTGGCGTCGTATGATGCGCGTGCGCGAATCCAGTTGCTCAATGAGAAGGATGAGGTGGTGGCAGAGGAGGCGATTAGTGTTGATGGTGCTGAATTTAAGTATTTGGATGCGAAGACCTTTTACATACGCATGTATTTGGACTATAATATGGATGGGCAATGGACAACTGGTGACTGGTTGCAACACCGACAGAGTGAGCCGGTGTACTATTATCCAGCGAAGCTGAAATTGCGTGCTAATTGGGATTTTGAGGAGACTTTTGACCATTTGGCATTGCCACAAACGGAAGCCAAGCCCCAAGTATTGAAAGGTAAACCAAAGAAATGAGACTAAAGGGGGATAGGTACTTCTGGATTTTTCTGATACTAGGTATTGTATGTCAGTGTTTCACTTACTATGTGCAACCGGATAGTGTGTTGTCGCTGGTGAGTGGATTGCTGGGTATATGCTCTGTGGTATTGGGTGCGAGGGGTAATATTTTGACTTTTGTCTTTGGTTTTGCGCAAGTGGGCACATATACGTATCTGTGTGTGCAAGAGCGTTTTTATGCGGAAATAGCGCTCAATATTTTCTATTTTGTCACGATGATTTACGGCGTTTATGTATGGAAGAAACGTTTGAGCCAGGATGATTCTTTGCTAATTCAAACTAGAAAATTATCCAACAAGATGGCTCCTATTATAATTATTTCAGTGGTGCTCTTGTCGCTTCTTGTAGGCTGGTGTTTACAACGTTATACCGATGACCCTCAGCCATATATGGATGCTTTTACCACCGTGCCAGCTATTGTGGCACAGATACTGATGGTGTTGGCTTTTCGCGAACAGTGGTATATATGGATGATAGTGGATGTTCTCGCCTTTGTGATGTGGTTTAGAGCAGGCGACTACTGCATGGCAGCGCAATACTTCTTCTGGTGCGCAAATTGCGTGTATGGCTATCTCCAATGGAACCGCTGCGCTGAGAGACCGCTGCGCTGATGGACCGCACCTTTGGTGCTGAGAGACCGCTACGCTGAGAGACCACTACGTTGAGAGACCGTGCTAAAGCCCTGAGAGACTCATTGATCCCTCAGTGAGCAACGCGAACGGTCCCTCAGTGAGTAAAACGAACGGTCCCTCAGTGAAACGGTCCAACAGTGAGCAACGCGAGCGGTCCAATCAAAGATAAAACTCTTTCGTCAACTCTTTATACTCTTGGCTTCTAGGCGAAGTTTCTGATTCTAGTGTGAGGCTATTGGCTATTGGCGATGGGCTATTGGCGATAGGTAATAGGCTAAAGGCGATGAGAAGGCGCTTGGCGGCTTTTCCGGGTTTAGGATACACATGGGTGATATGCGTAGGGTAGAGCGCATGCGCTTGAGCAAGCGCGATGATTTGTTGCTCTGCTTCGATGGGTAAGACGAGTGCCAATCTTCCTCCTTCTTTGAGCAGTCTAGCGCTATGCGCCAGCAGTTCGTCATAGGATAGCGTATCGGTATGTCTAGCCAAACTGCGCTGACTATCGGGATTCTTAAGGCTGTCTTGAAAATAGGGTGGGTTACTTACAATGAGGTCGTAGATACCCTCGCCTGCTAGATCTTGGAGGGCAGTTTGCTGGCAGTCTAGTCGTTCTGCCCATGGCGATAATTCAAAATTATGTTTTGCTTGAGATACTGCTCCGCAATCAATATCTATGGCGGTTATCTTAGCTTCAGGCATTCGTTGTGCTAGCATTAGAGCTATCAATCCACTACCCGTTCCTATGTCAAGTACCTTAGTGAAGTGTTCAGACGCTTCGCTGTTCAGATGTTCAGAAGGTACTCCTTCACTCCTGAACTCCTGAACTCCTTCACTCCTGAACTCCATCAGCGGACACCACGCCCCTAGCAGAACACCATCGGTACCTACTTTCATGGCGCATTTATCGTGCCATACGGTAAACTGTTTGAATCGAAAACAAGGCGATCCCATGGCTCAATCGTGAT
>JAEIGA010004670.1_pt1 | contig 21153 bp, 19 predicted proteins | sample 9270691 | NCBI WGS metagenome assembly JAEIGA01 (sample SAMN17057246, study PRJNA624740) | gut metagenome | biome: biome; isolation source: fecal sample | host: Bos grunniens | place: China: Xizang | collected 2019 | reverse complement strand
TCAATCTTGGCACGAAGCACCATCTTACCCTCCTCAATCTCGCCACGATTCATCTTCTCAAAGAGCTCAAGGCTCTCCTCTACTGGGCGATTGCGATATGGGCTCTCGGTACCTGGCTGGGTAGGGGTACCCTTCTGCTCTGCAATCTGCTCAGAGGTCTGCTCGTCAATATATGCCTTACCCTCCTTAATGAGCTGAATGGCAAAGTCCCACAACTGCTGGAAGTAGTCAGAGGCGTAGTACTCATTGCCCCACTCAAAGCCGAGCCACTTAATATCCTCCTTGATGGCATCAACATACTCAACATCCTCCTTTGTAGGGTTGGTATCGTCAAAGCGTAGGTTACATACACCGCCATAGCGAGCCGCTACGCCAAAGTCCATACAGATAGCCTTAGCGTGACCGATGTGTAGATAGCCATTTGGCTCTGGTGGAAATCGAGTCTGTACGTGAGCTAAACCGGCAGCAATATCCTGCTCAATAATCTCCTCAATAAAACTCAAACTCTTTTTAACTTCTGGTGTTTCAGTAGTCATATTCTCTATTTTTTATGGTTTTTCTTATCGTATAGCGTTGGACAGATAGTTGCACAGATACCAACAAGCTGTTGGCAAGAGAGCTTCTGCCCGTTGTATTGTAGTGCAAACTCTGCCTTAACCTTGACTCTATCGCCTGCAAATGCTCGGCTGTAGCCAATGCCTGTGCGGTTGTAAATCTTGTGCGTAGTGCCGTAGAATGGGTCGCAAGTGTAGAGGTCGTTGGCATAAGCGACTCCATCAACGCCTTGGGTTGTGTAGTATGGAGTTAGGCTGCTACCCAAGTATAGGTTGTTGTCGATATATACCCCCCAGCGGCTAACCTTAAAGTAGAACTCTCCACCTGCAGGTAGTATCCAACCCTCATCAGTTCGGCGGTCGCGCTGTGGCGAAATTAGTGCACCAAGGCGGAAGTTGAAATCCAAAAAGGCGGTGAACTTTAGACCAAAGTATGGATTGAGCAACAGATTGTCTACCACATTGCCGTAGAATGTAGACCTGTTTGCATAGTGCTGCATAGAGAATGAGGCTCCAGCATAGAGAATATCTGCAAATTCTCCCCCCCCCGCAACAAGAACGCGGAACTTCTCACGTGACTCAGGAGAGTAGAGGCCATCCCAATCCACTGCAATCTCTGCAAAGCCACGCTTGCCAGTACGACGAAGAGCTACACCCTGCACCATATCGTTGTAGATGTGGTAGGCGTCGCTGTAGAAGGCGCGAGAGTACTCGCCCACAAGTTTGTTTCGCTGGAAGATACCTGCATTAGCGCCATACTTGCCATTCTCAAACTGGTAGTAGGCAACAAATTTGGCTCTATCCATATAGTTTACCGAGCCAAAGTCCTTCAGTAGCTCAGTACCGATGACAATGCTATGGTGGTTGTCAAAACGGTAGCCCAGCGTTGGTGTTGCGCGAACGGCAAAGATGGTGCGGGATTCGCCAACGTCACTACCCGTGTGTTCGGTATTGTCAAAGTGGGTAGAGAGCTCTGTATCAAGATATAACACCTGCGCTGACGCCATATTCAGAGCCAGCAACGCAAGCAGTATCACTATAATTTTCTTACCCATTTTTGCACAAAATCAAACTAATGTCCCAAATATCTGTCAAAAATAGATAAAATTTTTTATTTTTGCAGCAATTATGAGAAAAATTACAAATCAAGAGTTAGGAAGACCCTCAGCAGAGGAGTTTTCGGCTATGGAGAAGCTGCCAGTAGTGGTGGTTTTGGATAATGTTCGCTCGGCGCAAAATGTGGGAGCATTCTTCCGTACGGGCGATGCCTTTGCGGTTGAGAAGATTGCTCTGTGCGGTATTACGGCAACACCTCCGTCGCGTGAGATTCATAAGAGTTCATTAGGTGCGGAGTTCACCGTTGCGTGGGAGTACTTCAAGACTACCGTTGAGGCGGTTGCACTGCTTAAGAATCAGGGATATACCGTTCTTGCCATTGAGCAGGTTGAGGGGGCTGTGATGCTTGATAGACTTACCGTAGATAAGAGCAAGAGGTACGCCCTAATTTTTGGCAACGAGGTTAGCGGCGTGGACCAGGCGGTGGTAGATATGTGCGACGGTGCGATTGAGATTCCGCAGGTGGGTACAAAGCACTCTATCAACGTCTCTGTCTGCGGTGGCGTGGTAATATGGAAATTTTTTGAGAGTTTAAGATAATGGTACAAGGAGAAACACTTAAGGATATTGTAAGGCGTCTGGATACGCTGAGGAGGTGTCTTTGACATCGATAGTAGGCGCATAGAGCTCCAGAATGAGGAGGAGAAGACCCTTGAGCCAAACTTTTGGGATAACCCCGAGGCGGCGCAGCGACAGCTACAGAAGGTTGCCGGCATAAAGAGTTGGATTACCGACTTTGACGCCTTGGCTGCGCAGGTTGAGGAGGTGGAGATGATGCCCGACTTTATTGCCGAGGGCATTGCTACGGAGGAGGAGTTTGAACAGCTATGCAATAGGGCTATCGAGGCGATTGAGGCGTTGGAACTCAGAAATATGCTCCGTGGTGAGGAGGATAAGATGGGCGCCATTGTGGATATCAATGCCGGTGCTGGTGGTACCGAGGCACTTGATTGGGCGTCAATGCTTCTTCGTATGTACACCCGTTGGTGCGAGGCACACGGATATAAGGTCAAGATGCTTGACTATCAGGCTGGTGACGAGGTGGGTGTCAAGTCTTGCACTATGGAGGTGGAGGGCGAGTTTGCCTATGGTTATCTGAAGAGCGAGAATGGTGTGCATCGTATGGTGCGACTCTCGCCATTTAATGCCAACAATAAGCGTCAGACAACCTTCGCATCTGTGGCGGTGACCCCTGCTGTAGACGATACGATTGAGGTCGTTGTAAACCCTGCAAATGTCACTTGGGAGACCTTCCGTTCAAGTGGCGCGGGTGGTCAGAATGTCAATAAGGTGGAGACAGCAGCCCGTCTGCGTTATCACTTTACGGATGAAGATACGGGTGAGGAGATAAGTTATGTTATTGAGAATCAGGAGACTCGCTCGCAGCTTATGAATAAGGAGAACGCTATGAGAATCCTCCGCTCGAAGCTCTACCAGTACCTTCTCAATAAACGCATGGCAAAGAGCAACGCCATTGAGGCGGAGAAGAAACGCATTGAGTGGGGCTCGCAGATTCGCTCCTACGTCTTTGACGACCGTCGCGTGAAGGACCACAGAACGGGACACCAGACGTCCAACGTGGATGCGGTTATGGATGGCGACTTGGATGCATTTATCAAATCTTATTTAATGCAGTACGGCGGAGAATGAAAACGCTGATTATCACATTGTTAATGCTGCTCTTTTCTGCATATGGCAGTGCAAAGGCTCAGGTCGTTGTCGGTGCGGAGCAGACAGAGAGATACCTTCCACAGCTTAAGGGTAAGCGAGTGGCGGTGCTGGCAAATCATACGGCAACAGTGGGGAACAAGCACCTTGTCGATATGCTCGTGGAGCAAGGGGTAAACCTTGTGGGTATTGTCTCGCCAGAGCACGGCTTTCGTGGTACGGCAGATGCAGGAGAGAAGGTCGCCTCGGGGGTTGATAGTCGTACGGGCGTGGCTATTTGGTCGCTCTACTCGGCAAAGGGAAGGCGTCTGACCGATGAGCAGATGGCGGCCTTTGATATTATGGTGGTCGATATGCAGGATGTGGGGCTGAGGTTTTATACCTATTATATAACCATGATAGATGTGATTAACCGCTGTGCGGACTTTAGCCGCAAGGTTATCATTCTTGACCGCCCAAATCCTAATGGAATGTATGTCGATGGACCTATTCTCGATATGAAGTATAAGTCGGGCGTGGGTGCACTGCCAATACCTGTTGTGCATGGACTTACAATGGGCGAAATAGCAGTTATGGCAATAGGCGAGGGGTGGATTAAACGCGCTGATGTTGAGGTGGTTACCTGCAAAGGCTATACCCATAGCACCCGCTACACGTTGCCTATCGCTCCGTCGCCAAACCTCAAGAGTCAGAGGGCAATCTACCTCTATCCATCTACCTGCCTCTTTGAGGGAACAGTCTGCTCGCTTGGTCGCGGTACTGACGCCCCATTTGAGATGTACGGACACCCAGAGATGAAGGGGTGCAGTTACACCTTTACCCCACGTAGCCGTGAGGGGGCAAAAAATCCTCCACTAAAGGATAAACTCTGCTATGGCGTAGACCTCAGAAATGCTGATTGCGAGGTAGTTATCGCCGAAGGCTTTAACCTTGAGTATATCATTGACGCCTACCACCGCACAAACCTCGGGGATAAGTTCTTCACCCCATTCTTTGAGAAACTTGTGGGCGTAGAGTATATCCGCACGATGATTATTGAGGGTAAAACAGCCTCCGAAATCCGCAATCGCTGGCAGGAGGATGTCACCCGCTTCAAAGCCCTGCGCAAAAAGTACCTGCTCTATCAAGAGTAGAGATAGTTCTGAGCACAAACCGAACACCCGAACACACCCGAACAAGACCGAACACAAGGCGAACGCCCCTGTTCGGTTGTTCGCTTGTTCGCCTGTCCGGTCTGTAGTCACATCCGTCACTCCCGTCACACTTGTCACTTCTATCACATCTGTAACATCTGTCACTTCTGTCACTTCTGCCACATCTGCCACTTGTGTAACACTTGACACACTTTGTCACATTGTAACACGTTACCCCACGCCTGTTACAATGTGGCAATGTTATAATGTTACAAAATGGCTCTTTAGCTGTTGGCAGTTAGCTATTAGCAACAGCATAGCTCAAGCGAGCCTAACGATGTGCTCGGCAGGTTGGTAAATTAGGTGATTACCGAGCCTGATTTAGCTGCTATTTTTACATCTGTAGATGTTGTGCCGTAGCACCATAAACACAGCCTTAAATAGTTAGGCTGTATATATCTATGCCAAGCATCTACGCAGGTAATTATCTGTAGTTACCAACATATATACAGATAGTTACGCGTTTAAGAAAATAATTATATTTAGATATATAAGATAGCTATTGGCTCGCCTTTGGCGACTTATATTAATCCGCGCAGCGGATACCACAGAAAAGCCAATGGCTAATAGCCAAAGAGCCAGTTTGCCACATGACACATTGCCACAGGGGTGTGTAACAGTGTGGCAGTGGCAAAAAATGTGGCACAATGTGTCAAGTGTTATACAAGTGGCAGATGTGGCAGGGCGAACAAGCGAACAACCGAACAACCGAACAGGGGCGTTCGCTTGTGTTCGGTCTTGTTCGCTTGTTCGGTTCTGTTCGGAGACAAACAGCTATTTCAAATAATCCTCAAAGTAGTCGGTCACCTTTTGCATCAGGTGCACGCGGTCCTTGCCTCGGACGTTATGTTTTGCGCGTGGGTATGGGAAGTAATCTACTGGAATCCAATTCTTTACGCACTCGTCTATAAAGCTCAGTGAGTGTTGCCACACAACAACATCGTCTACAGCGCCCTGGCAGATGAGTAGCTTGCCCTTAAGGTCCTTTGCGCGAGGAATGAGCGAGGTGGCGTTGAGTCCCTCGGCATTTGTGGCCTCGGTCTCCATATATCTCTCGCCATACATCACCTCATACCAACGCCAGTCAATTACTGGACCACCTGCGACGCCCACCTTGAAGATATCAGGGTGGTTTACCATCAGCGAGATTGTCATAAAACCTCCATACGACCAGCCGTGTACACCTATGCGGGAGCTATCTACCCAACTATGGCTCATAAGCCACTTAATGCCTGCAATCTGGTCAGCCATCTCGCTTACTCCGCACTGACGGTGAATTGCCTGCTCAAACTCAAGGCCTCGGTTGTCTGTTCCGCGGTTATCCATCACAAAGACTACATATCCACGCTGTGCCATATACATCTCCCAGCGACGCAGCTGAGCCTGGAAGGAGTTTGTAACCATCTGAGAGTGAGGGCCTCCGTAGACGTATAGTATTACGGGATACTTTTTATTAGGGTCAAAATCAAGAGGCTTAATAAGGCGATAGTAGTTGTCGTACTTGTCGTCCGCACTGCGCACCGTACCCAACTCAATAGGGCAGTAGTTATGCTCGGTGCAAGGGTCTTCGGCACGGAAAAGCTCACGATAGTGACGAGCGTTTGTCGTTCCCACAGCCACCACACGCGGAACATTGAGTGAGGAGTAGTTGTCGGCAAAGTACTCTCCATTGTGCGAGATTGTGCAGTTATGCCAACCCTCTCCGCGAGTCAGTTGACGAGTCTTGCCCGTTTTAATATCTACGGCAAAGAGGTGTCGCTCTACGGGGCTCACCTCGGCAGAGTGGTAGAAGATGCTCTTGTTGTTCTGACCAGCATACTCCACATCGGCATCCACAACTGTGAGTCGTCTAATCGCACCATCGGTGTTGCAGAGGTAGAGGTTCTGGTAGCCGTCGCGGTTGGAGGTGGTGTATATAAACTGCGTAGGGTCGCTCTGAAGGAATACAAGCGGGAATGATGGCTCCACATACTTGTCGTTGTACTCTGTCAGCAGAGTCTTGATTTTCTTACCCGTTGCGGCACAGTAGGCGTTAAGGTGCACATTCTTCTGTGCGCGGTCAAGCACCTGCAGGTAGACAGTCTTGCTATCGGGCGACCAGGTGAGGTTTGTAAGGTAACGCTCGCTGTCAAAATCATCCACGGCGAGGTAGATAGTCTGCTCACTCTCAGCGTTATAAATGCCCACGCTAACCCTCTCTGACGGCATGCCGTTCATCGGATACTTAATCTCAAAAAGGGTACCCGTGCGTGTTGTAATATCGAGGAGTGGGAAGGTGCTCACGGCGCTCTCATCCTTCTGATAGAAGGCAAGTTGGCGCTTATCGGGCGAGAGGAATAGTCCACCGCTAATGCCAAACTCGTTGCGCGACACGGAGCTACCGGCAACGATATTCTTGTCAGTAAAGTTGGTTACAGCCCTCTCTGTGCCATCTTGAGCTATCCAGACAATGTTGTTATGGGCGGTCTTGACCGTAGGCTTCTTGCGTTCTGGGCGCTCAACAACACGACTCTTGCCGCTAAGGACCTCAATGGCGTAACAGAGGCTGTCTGTCGGGTGTAAAAACTCCTTGGGGTAGTTCTCGTTCCAGATGACGCTGTATGATTGTGGTATTAACTCGCGACTAAGTATCGCCTCCTCCATAGTAAGCAGACGACGAGACTCCGCCGTGGCACTAAGGGTGGCAAGGGTTAGAAGTAGGGTTAGAATCTTTCTCATTAGAATAGGTATCTTTCAGTTTTTACTCGGTTTACATAGCTAAATACGTCATCCCACGCCTCGTCACTAAGGGTCGTGCCGACAATCTCAATCACCTTTCCTGCCGTAACTGCACCTATAGTACCACATTGGCGCAGATCAAGTCCCTGGGTAAGTCCATAGAGGAAACCTGCTGCGTAGAAGTCACCTGCGCCTGTAGTGTCTACACGCTTAGCTGCCGCCATAATGCCTACATGCACAACCTGCTCGCCCTGCTTGATAAGGGCCCCCTTCATGCCAATTTTCACTACGGCAAGGCTGCACATCTCGGAGATATACTGCAGAGCATTTATCGGCTCGCTCTCGCCCGTAAAGGTCTTGGCCTCATCTTCGTTGGCAAAGACAATGTCTACATAGTTTTTAACCAGCTCACGCAGAAAATCTAAGTTCTCTGCCACTACGTTGAAACTTGCAAGGTCTATAGCTACAGTGAGTCCGCACTGCTTGGCCTTTTGCGCTACGGAGCTGATAAGTGTGTGGTCCTGAACAAGATAGCCCTCAATGTAGAGGCAGTCATAGCCCGAGAATACCTGCTCAGAAATCTCGTCAGCATGTAGCTCAAGCGCAGCACCGAGGTGGGTGAGCATTGTGCGCTCTCCGTCGGGTGAGATGAGCGATACACACTTGCCAGAGCGATTCTCTCCACGGAAAATCACGGGGTGGATGCCCAGGTTGCTGAGCGCCTGCTCAAAAAAATCGCCTGTGGTATCATGACCAACCTTGCCGATAAAACCTACATCAGCACCCAGACGCGCCATAGCACGAATAGTGTTGTCTGCACTACCGCCAAGCGATAGCGAGTAGGGGCGACCTGCAACGGCCTTTGAAACCTCGCTCTGCAGACGACTATCAACAAGCGACATTGAGCCGCGAGCAATATTATATCGCTCTAAAACCTCATCACTGCTCAGGTTTACGAGCATATCTGTAAGGGCATTTCCAATGCCTATAACTCTCTTCATCTCTATTTTGGGTTATAATTGTTTTACTAAATTGAAAGTATCTTCACAAGCTCAACGCTACTCTGCTTTACGGTCTTGGTCTTGGCAAGTGCCTGGCTAAATGGGGTGTAGACAATCTCGCCATTCTTAAGTCCTACCATTACATTGCGTTGTCCCTCTTTGAGTGCCTCCACAGCAGACGCTCCGAGCCTTGAGGCGAGAATTCTGTCTGCCGCTGTCGGACTTCCTCCACGTTGTAGGTGTCCGAGAATTGTCACCCTTGCATCATACTGCGGAAACTCCGTCTCCACTCGCTCCGCAAGCCCAAAGGCTCCACCTGTACTCGGGTCCTCTGCTACAAGGACAATAGCTGAGTTCTTGCTCTTGCGAAATCCGTTGTCAATAAGCGCCTTAAGCTGGTCGTCGCCAGTCTCTGACTCTGGGATTATCGCTGCCTCAGCTCCCGAAGCTATCGCGCCATTGAGGGCCAGGTATCCTGCCCTGCGACCCATAACCTCCACAAAGAAGAGTCGCTCGTGCGAGGTGGCTGTATCACGTAGCTTATCCACCGCCTCCATTATGGTGTTTAGTGCAGTGTCATAACCTATTGTGGTATCTGTGCCTGAGAGGTCATTGTCAATAGTACCCGGCAGGGCAACAATCGGGATGTCAAACTCCTCGGCAAAGACCTTTGCACCGGTAATAGTTCCGTCACCACCGATAACCACAAGGGCATCAATGCCCGCATTTGTCATATTCTCGTAAGCTGTTTTGCGACCCTCAGCAGTCATAAATTCTGCACAACGGGCAGTCTTAAGGATTGTTCCGCCACGCTGGATGATGTTGCTCACGCTGTTTGAGTGAAACTCCTCAATTTCACCAGTTATCAAACCTTTGTATCCGCGCATTATACCCTTAACACCCCAGCCGTTGTAACGCGCTGCACGTGTCACGGCACGAATTGCCGCATTCATACCTGGCGCATCACCACCCGAGGTGAGTATTCCAATAGACTTAATTGTTGCCATAAATTATAGCTATTTATCTGTCAAAGATAGTTATTTTTTGCTGTTTCGCAAAATTTAGTCCAACCTACTCTCCGATAACAAAAATATATCCCAGCGTTAAGTACAACCGGGATATATCGTAAGGCTTTAGATAGGGGTATTATGCAGTGATAAAGATTATATAATCCCCCTTTGCACTAATTGTAAACTCCCCCGAAGGGCAGCAGTTTAGCGTACCCTGCCACAGTGCAGTAAAGTCGTAGATAGGGTAGCGTAGCCCCTCAGAGGTGAGGTTTGTAGCGTTGATGTTAAAGATAGATATTTGCGCTCCAGGTGTGCAGTTGTGCCTATGTGTGTCGTGGCATGGGATAAACACACCGTAGTCAGTATAGCTTACAACCTCTGCACCCATAGCCATATACTCTGCCAGTAGGGCAATATTGCCAAGTGTGTGGTCCTCGCGCTTGCCCGTCGCCCCGACAATGGCTATACGTTTTATGCCCTTAGAGAGTAGGTACTCTATGGCTTTGGTCTGGTCGTTGGTCTCCTGGTCAGGATTGCAAACAATTATATCGGCATAGCGAAGTCTATTCGCCTCAGATAGTGAGTCCATATCGCCAATAATTATATCTGGCACCCCGCCACGGCTAATAAAGTCATCCGCCGCGCCGTCACAACAGACGACCATTGGCGCAGTGCGCACAATCTCTAACACCTCCGCCCTTGTTGGAAAGGTGCCGTTTGCAATAACCACAGCTTCAAACACTCTACTGCTCATCTTTCATCAATTTTTGCCACTTTCTGTACCCGAAAAGTGCTATTACAGCATATAAAATATAGAGTACAGCGGTGAAATAGAGCCCTTTGTGTAGGTATAACCCTGCCGAGAGTATATCTACCACACCCCATACAATCCACTGCTCGATATATTTGCGAGCCAACATCCACATGCCCACAATGCTCAGTGCAGATGTCAGTCCGTTAAACCAAGCAACGTCGCTGTCTGTAAGGTGGATAAGCGCAAGCGAAATAACAATCTGCAAAACAGCATAGAGAGCCACCATTGTCACCCCTTGTCGAGCGCTTATATGGCTGATTTTGAGAACTGGAGCGCTGCTATCCTTGCCTCTTCGCCACGCCCAAAAACCATAGATGGCGATAATGAGGTAGTAGATATTTATTGCCGTATCGGCATATAGCCCTGCATCGTAGAATACAACCAGGTATATCGCGGGCATGATAACGCTTGCCACCCACAGATATATGCTGGCCTTGTACTCCAACCACAGGTAGATAAGCCCGACAATGGTTCCCAGTATCTCAAGTAGTTGCTCCATAGTGCTGCTAATATGCCTCCCAAGCAAGTCCCTCAATTGACGAGAAACGGGTGAATGTTGTAACCTCGTACACTTGTCCTGTCGGAGCAGTTGCACGAACCATAACATCCTTGCTATCAAGAGTTACACCCTCAGCAAGCGTGCCAGCATAGATGTGTGTTGTAATCTTTTTGTAGCCACTATTTGTTAGTGCGCCACCCCACTTATTTCCATTGCGGTTCTTGATTTTTGCGTTGCTGCTCAATCCGTGGGAGATAAACCACCAGTCAGCATCGTTGCGCAGGTAGTTAGTATTTACAAGCCATGTGCTGTAATATTTGCTGACATAGTTTGATGGCTTGTCGTGATAACCATATTTAGAGTCGCTGCGTGTAACGTTTGTCATATCGCACACCTTTGAGCCCTTGTAGTAAAGTTCAATCTTCCAAGGCTGGTTGAGTGGCGAAGAGTCTGAACTCTTGTTTACGTAGCCATTGTATAGGTTTACATATACGGTCTTGCTATCCTTGCCATAGGTGCAGAGCATATCTGAGGTGTAGCTGTCATTTCCTAAGTACATACGCATAGCATTTACTCCGTCGGTATAAGAGGCGGTGCCACCTGCCTTGAAGAGGTGGTTTGCAATATCATTACCCTTGAAGGTATAGAGATAGTAACCCGCAGGTGTACCGTCAGCGCAAATCTTGAGGTTCCAATACTGACCACATGCCGCACCGTGATTTATCTCGTGAATGTTGTTGTACGAGCTGTGGAAGTAGTGGCGTGAGTAGTGGTTGTGTCCAGTGAAGATGTAGCTATTGGAGAACCTCTTTAGAAGGTTAAGCGTCTGACTGTAGTACTTATTGTGGCGTACGCCCACCTCACCATCAAAGAATGGAATATGCACGCATAGCACTACACACTTGTCTGTAGGTACCTGCTCAAGGTCCTTAACCAGCCAGTTGTACTCCTGCTCGGTAAAGCCCATATCGTAATCCTCGACAGCCTTACCAGCACCGGTGATAACGTTGTTCATACCCACCACGTGTACATCACCTCGGTCAAAGGAGTAGATAGACGGGCCAAAAATCTTGTGGTAGCAGTTGAGGTTTGGATTCTTGTCGCTATCTGATGAATACCAGTCGTGGTTGCCCGGAACGGTAAACCAACTTACGCGAGTAGCCTCAGGGGCCATGGCGCTCTTCATGCTACCCATATAACTCTCCGTTGCGCTGTTCCAGATAACATCTCCCAGTACCATTCCGTATGCAAGACGACCGCCGTTCCAATCCTGTGCGCTGTTAAAGCCGTCACGCTCAACCATCGCCTTTATGTCGGCTGCAATGTACTTGCTGAAGTATGGAATGCAGAGCTTACCAGTCTGAATGGTCTGTGGGTCAGCCATAACATAGAGGTGCCACTCATCTTGCTTGGCAATGCTCTTACCGAGTGTAAAGTTAAAGTTGCTACTTCCCGCAATCGGCTTGTAGAAGAGCGGATAGCCATCCTCTGCAAGTGCTATTTCATAATTGGCAGGGGTGGTGTAGAATACAAATGTAGCCTTAGAGTTGTATGGCATCTCATAGACGCCATTGCTATCTGTCTTGGTCACGGTAAATCCGTCAGATACTACAACACCCGCTACGCCATTGCCATTACTATCTGAAATCTTACCCTTGATAGGTGGCAGAGCCTCTAATGACTCAATATATACGCGTACATCGTCAAGAAGTAGTCGGTTTGTTACGGTAGCCTCTGCCGCACCACCAATTGCTATAGACGAGCCATTGATAACCCCTGGCAGTAGCACTGTATACTCCTTCCACTCGGTGTTTGTTGTTCCCTCAAGGGTTAGGGTCTTCTCAGAGAGGATGTCAGAGTAGTTCATTTGCCAGTTATCAGCCAGTGATGCACCTCCAAGAGCCTTTACGGCAATCTGTTTCTCTGACTCGGTAATCTCAAGCTTGTCATAATCACCATAAGGGGCAGCCTTAAATACCACTCTGAGTGTTGCACTCTTGCCCTGAGGTAGTGCGTTTATGATTGGTGTGCAGATAAATGAACGGTTTGCAGTTGTTCCAATCTTTACATAGCCAGGTCGTGCGCATACAGAGCCTCCATTTGCGCCACTCTTGCCACCAATCCAGCCCCATTTGTTGATTCGCATATCATCCAGAACTCCATCAAGGGTGTTGAATAGACCAATCTCGGTGCCGGCATTTGCAAGAATATATCCGGTGTCGCTGAGTGTAATCTCGCCAGTCAATTGTTTGATTGTTGTAAGGTCGCTACGGTCCGAACGAGATACACCTGCTGCGCGTGCAGTAACATCACCAGCGTAGATAATGCCCTCAAAGTTCTCATAGACAAGCAGACTGCCAACAGTTGCATTTGATGTGATAATCTGATTGCGGTCTGCTGCTGCGGCTACGGTGCTCACCTTTGTAGGTACAAGGGTCTGCTTATTGTCTGTAGTGTTGTAGACCATTGCGTAGTACTCTGTATTTGGCTTTAGACCTGTGAACACAAAGCGTGGTGGTACTGTTGGACTCTTAAAGGCGCTGCCCGGAATATTGTCTACACTCACGACCAACTTTTTACACTCAGCATCGCTGTATAGTGCAACCTTGTAGCTCTTTGTAATATCCTCGGTATAGTCGGCTGCACTATTTGGAACAATCTGACTGATGTAGCTGATATTCTTCTCGTTGATTGTCCAACCAATAGCAATTGTGCTGTCCGTAGCACGTACGGGGCTAACAAACACCTCACTCTTCTCTAGTACAATCTCTTGTTCTGCCTCAATGACACTCTTGTTTGTCGCATCAACGCCACCCTCAAGGATGTTCGCCTGCATAGTTCCCTCTGTGCAGTTAATGGTTGCCTTAAAGCCCTTAGAGTATAGCTGCTGAGGGATGAAGATTGTAACCACGGTACCCTGCTTGCCAATCTTTATATTAGAGCAAGGGATGTAAATCTCATCTACTCCGCTATCCTTAACCTTTGCGACTGCCTCGGTAGTGTTAAGAGTCACATCGCCACTAATCTTCTCTGAATTGTTGCTCTTTATCGCAATTGAGGTAAGTGTGTACTCGTAATTCTCAGAGTTAGGTGTAGAGAGTGTCAGCTGCAACATAGATAGTGGATTGACCATGGTGAATGTCTGGTTGCTGCTATCCCAGTTGCCAATAAGCAGAGGGTAGGAAGTTGTGCCATTGCTATCAATTGCCTGACTGCCAAGTGTAAGGTTGAAAATTCTGCCACTTGTTGCATTTCCGGCTGTAAAGTTGCTTGCGCTACCTGATGCATTTGGGTAGACGGCATACTGCTCACCGCTCTGATTGATATATCCTGCGGTGGTGAACTTAGCGCTCTTTCCGCTGATATTTTGTGCGTCAATATTGCACTGCACAAGTGCCGGACGTGTTGTCGGCGTGTCAAATCTTACCACAGTAAGATTATCAGTTGCGCCCCAAACGGTGTCGTTATAGCTATCATTTATAACGGCTGTAAACTCTTTAACCTTCTCGCCAGTATCAGGTGTTGGTGTTGGTGTCGGTTCATCGGTTTGCGGTGCCGGATTACACGCTCCAAGTAGTAGTGCAGTAGCTGCAATAAGCCATAGATAATACTTTTTCATATCGTTTGTATAATTATTATTTTCCAAGCCACAAAGATATAAAAAAAGCAGCTATCAAAGCTGCTTTATTCTATTTTTTAACTATATCTCTGTCGCATTGGGGTCGTTTAGTAGCCTCATATACTCAAGGCTATCTATCGGCTCATCTATTATGGTGTCATCCCAATCGTGCTTCATTATGCGCTCAACCTCATCTGTGCCCATGCTATTTACGGTGCTGATAGCTGTTGTGAATAGGCCAATAATAAAGATTATCCAGATAATAAGCGAAACAAATAGCACCCATCCGCGAGGCTTGTTGCCCAAAATTAGTGAGCAGAGTAGGTATATTATAACCATTGCAGGAACCAGAACGGCAAACAGTGCGCTAAGTGTCAGCCCAGTGCCAAATGTAGAGACTACATCTGCAATAGTTCCTAACTCTCCGGCTTCAATTAGGGTAGTGCCTACGCCCGTTATAATAGCCATAAAGGCTGCTATAAGCGATATGCAGAAGAATATCATAGCGAAGATTACTATTGCAACAAATGCCTTTAGACATACTATTGCAAACTTGCCAAGTCCTCCGATAAAGGTCGCAAGGGTAGACTTTGCACGTAGCTCATCTGTGGTATCTTTCTGACGGTCTGCAATTGCCTTTGCTGTCACCGCCTCGCCCTCCATCTCAAGCTTCTGACGAGCGCTAACCGCCTGCGGAACTACAAACCACATGATAATATAGGCAACAATAAGCACCCAAAATATGTTTTGCCCAAGCGGGTGTAGCCAGTGGATATGGTGCGATATGTTTGAGATAGGAATCAATATCAGTGGCGAGAAAATCGCAAGACGAATAAGCACTGGGTCTATGTTGAAATATTTGCCAAGTCCAGAGCATACACCACCCAGTTTACTGCTCTCCATGTCGCGATATAACCTGCGAGCAATACGGGTGTCTGTTGTTGGAACGGCAGGCTCGTCATTACCTGTAATATCCTCTGCACTACCAAGTTGCTTAATTATATTCTCGATTAGTGGCAGGCAAACGGTTTGGCTCTGGTCACTAATAGCCGAGAGGATTAGTTCTGCAATACGAGCCTCAATGTCGGCAATAATCTCTTCGCTCTCTGAGTTATCTTTATATGCACGCTTGAGCGATTCGATATACTCTGCAAGGCGGTTGTAAGCAACCTTCTCAAATATGAAGGCTACGCCTGAAATGCTACACTTCTTTAACTCGTTCATAATTACTTTCTCTTTATTGTGCTTGCGCCACTATTGTTTACTATATCTACCTGGCAATCACCGCTATAGCGTATTGTTGAAGCGCCAGATGCTGAGGCTTTGAGCTGAGTGCTACAGTCAATATCTACTGTCGATGCTCCACTTATCTCAACCTTCGCCATGTCTGAGGATATATCAGCTGATGAGGCACCAGAACACTCTAAATCTACCTGTGAGCTGTGGAATGTATCGGCTTTGAATGATGATGCTCCGAAAATATCGGCCTCGCACTTTGTCGCCTTGCCTGAAAGAGAGAGTGTTGATGCTCCCGTTGCATCTGCTTCAATAGATGTGCATTGGGTATCTATTGTCGCTGTAGAGGCTCCCAAAACGTCAATAACCAACTCGTCGGCAACAACGTCAATGTTTATATGAGAGGCAGCTGTACACTCAATCTTTACCTCCTTGGCAGCAATCTGCGGTTGTGTATCTATAATACCACACGCTACGGCTGTAAATTCATCAAGCTTGCCATTGTTGGGAATGTAGACCTCTGCTTGTATAAGATCTGACTTTCTCTTTACGTTAAAGTTATTCAATGAGAATTTAAGTATCTGCTTTTCAACCTTAATATCAAGCTCGGAGAGAATCTTTTCTGACGCACGAACGATAATATTGCCATCATTGCGCTCCTCAATAAAGACCTTGATTGGACCACCAACGGCTATGCCGTGATACTCCTTTTGGCACTTGAGCGCCTTCATCACAACCTCTTCAGCATTGGCTGCGATAGTGCAGAGTGCCAGTAACGAAAGAATACAAAACTCTTTCATACCCCTAAACTATTTGCCACGAATGGCGTTAATCTGTTCAACCAATTTATCCCACGCCTCATCCAGTGAACGTAGATACTCCTTTCCCTCTGCTGTAAGGGTGTAGTACTTTCGCGGCGGACCCTGGGGCGACTCCTCCCAGCGGTAGGTTAAGTATCCTGCGTTTTTCATGCGTGTGAGAATAGGGTAGAGCGTACCCTCTACTACAATCATCTCCGCCTTTTTGAGCTCCGCAATTATCGCTGGCGCATAGCTATCCTTTGCCGCCAGTATCGCAAGTATGCAGTAATCTAAAATGCCCTTGCGCATCTGTATTTTAGCATTATCTTCCCTCATATTCTTAAAGTTTTTGGCCTTTAGCTATCAGCTATTGGCGTTCATTTTTGAAATACTATTTAGACTTGCGGTTACTACTCCTCCTCTGGGATTATCAGCCAAAGGATGATGTATATCCATAGCGAAAGACCACCGAAAATTATAAATAGTAGTACAATAAGTCTAACGAGCGATGAGTCTAACTTGAAATACTTTGCAATACCGCCACATACACCACCTATAGAGCGATCTGTGCGGCTACGGCGAAGTTGTGTATATCCATCTGCAGGTGGGGGCGTTGTAGCGCGTGAAGGCCCAAAATCCTCCGGCTTTCCCATGCGGGTAATTGTGGCCTCTACCATCTGGAGTGTCACTACCATACCGGTAGAGCTGAGCGTCTGACTGAAGATGTCGGCAATGCCACACTCAATGTCAGCCATCACCTCATCAACAGGGTCGTTTACTCGGTTGCGAACATCAGTAAGATAGTCGTTTAGTCGGTCGTAGGCGTCACGGTCAAGTGTAAAAGCTCGCCCGCCAACATTTGCACTAATAGTCTCCTTCATAGCTTTATACTGTTTGTAGTTAATTTCTACCGCAAATATAATACTAATTTCAGTACTATGCAATAAAAAGTACTAAATTTTTTCATAAAAAATAGGTATAACCTCAATTTGGGGCTATACCTATTTATATAGTGATAATAATTTACTACTGCTGGCTAATCTGCTTGTATGATGGAAGGATAATTTCGTTGTATCTTGCCATTACATCAGCGGCCTTTTGGTTGTCTTTAGGCTCAAACATAAATACGCCGCGGTAGCCGTTGTCGATAAGCAGGGTTTTGTAAATCTCACCCCATGCGCGGTTTTTGGTTGCGATGTCGCCATCTCCTACAAGACGGTGGTCGTCTGAGCTGGACTTGTATGCTGTGTCGTGAATATGAACGGTTCCGAGTTTGGTGCCGATAGACTTCAAATACTCCACAACATCATAACCCTTGCAGTTTGCATGTCCGATGTCAAATGTGGCATATACATTATCAAATGGCTTAATTACGGCCATCAAATCATCAATAGTGTAGCAGAAGCTACCAACAAGATTCTCAACGCAGAAGCGTACGCCGAGCTGCTGTGCTACGGCATCCATCTCCATCAGAGACTTGTGTGCTTGTGAAATAGCAGTAGCGCTTGGGCTTACGCTCTTGCTGGCATGAAGAACATAGGTCTTACAGCTCTTAAAGTGGGCAACGCATAGACGTAATGCGCGCAGAATATACTCAACAGACTGGGTGCGGATGCTCTCCTTTGCGCTGATGCTTGTCCAGTTTTTATCCTCATAAGGAAGGTGAATTGACCAGACGGTAATACCATGCTGCTCCATCTGCTGCTGCATAGAGGCGAAGGTTGCATTTACCTGCTCATCGGTTTTATTGTGCAGACCGTAGCTGTATTTGAGTTTCAGCTCCACATGCTTAAATCCTGCATCGGCAACCTCCTTGAGTCGGGTGCTGAAGGTCGCGTCATCAATATTTATCTGCATTCCAATAGTATAGAACTTTCCGGTAACATCCTCACCTGGTGCAGCATTTTGAGTTGTTGGGGCGATGATTGTGACGGTTGGCTGCTGAGGAACTTCAGGCTTAGGGTCTGGATTTACAGGCTCCTCAGGCTCTGGCTTCGGATTTGGAAATTGGCTCCAGTCTGGACCCTTTGAGTGCTCTTCAGGATTGCAGGCTAATAGAATAATAGACATTAGTGTTAATAGTATTCGGTTCATGTTGTTTGATTTATTGTTCATATGCTTTTTCATAGTCGCTAACTATCTTCTTGTAGGACTCCATAACAGTGTTCGCATTGGCTCCACTAAGTTCAAAGAGGAATACGCCACGGTATCTGTTATCTTTGAGCATAGTGTGGTAAACCTCCTCCCACTTGCTGATATTACCATCACCAATAAGGCTGTGGCTATCGTTCTTAGAGCCAAACATTGTGTCGTGCATGTGTACAGTGCCAAGGCGAGGGCCAATCCACTTAAGGAAAGTAACCACATCCTGACCCACGCAATGAGCATGACCAATGTCATATGTCACCCACGCATCCTCAACGCCATCTATTGTCGCAGCCATCTCCTCGGTTGTAGGGCAGAGGCTACCGACAAGATTCTCTACACAAATTCTTACACCTAGCTCTTTGGCAACGGGAATCATCTCAGCAAGCGATTTGCGTGCTTGAGCTACAGACTCGCTGCGCGGACTAAGAGTGCCCTTGCTGGCATGAAGAACATAGTTCTTGCACTCCGGGAATCCTGCGGCACATAGACGCATAACACGGTTAAGATAGTCCACACTTTGGCGGCGGATACTCTCTTTACCACCAGGATTTGTCCAGTTGCTATCGTCAAAAGGTAGGTGTATAGACCAGATTGTAAGACCCACAGCCTTGACTTGTGACAGTACGGTGCTAAAGTCTGCAAGTACCGCCTCGTCACTCTTGTCCTTAATGCCGTAGCCGTGTTTGATAGTTATCTCAATGTACTTAAAGCCTGCAGAGGAGATATCAGCGAGTCGAGCTGCAAAGTTCTTCTGCGCAATATTAATAGATATGCCAGGGTAGAATCTGAGCCCGGCAATCTGAGAGCCTGCGGCTGCAACCTCTGTTGTGGGTTCTATGTTCTTTATAACAATCTCCTCTGGCTTCTCTGGCTCAGGCGTTGGGGTAAAATCTCCCCAATCTGGACCAGCTGGACTCTTCTCGGTGCATGATGCAAGGAGAAGGATTAGTGCTGCAAGTAGTGAATAGGTAGTTCTTTTCATAGTAATCTCTTATAGTTCGTTATACTGCTTGAGGATAATATCATTATAGGTCCTCATTACCTCTACAGGGTCGTTACCTCCCAACTCAAACATAAATACACCACGATAGCGGTTATCCTTTAGAAGTGTCTTATAGACCTCGCCCCAACGATTAACATCACCCTGACCAACAATGCGGTGATCATCAATGCGACTGCCAAACATTGTATCGTGCATGTGTACTGTTCCAAGACGAGGACCAATCCACTTTAGGAACTCAATAACATCCTCTCCTACACAGTTCGCATGGCCAATGTCGTAGGTTACCCATGCATCTTCAACGCCGTCGATAGTCGCGCCCATCTCCTCGATAGTTGGGCAAAGGCTACCTACAAGATTCTCGATGCAGAGACGTACGCCATACTCTTTAGCTACTGGAATCATCTCGGCAAGTGACTTACGAGCCTGAGCTACTGACTCACTGCGAGGGTTAAGAGTACCCTTGCTTGCATGTAGAACGTAGTTCTTGCACTCTGGAATAGCTTGATGACATAGACGTAATACGCGCATAATATTATCTACACTCTGACGACGAATGCTCTCCTCACCACCGATATTTGTCCACACGGTGTTCTCAAATGGCAGGTGCATAGACCATACTGTAAGGCCTGCAGCAGTTGCCTGGTTGCGCTTTGTTGTGAGTAGCTCAACAACCTCCTCGTCTGTCATATCTGCAAGACCCGCCTTGTGAGATGTTGAGATTTCAATATACTTAAATCCCGCAGCAGCAATCTGCTCAAGGTACTGCTCGTAGTTCTCCATGCGCAGACCGATAGATATTCCAGGATAGTAACGCAATCCCTCAATCTTTGCTCCCTTAGGGGCAACCTCAGTAGTTGGTGTAATCATCACCTCGCGGCTCTGACAGCCGATTGCTGCAAATGATAGCAGCGCAATTATAAGCTTTTTCATATAGTTTAGTTTTAGTGTTGTCTTATTATAATAAGACACATAAATAGACCGTTACGCCCAAAGGATGGATGAAAAAAGTTCCAAGACAATGGAACTTTCTCTATTTGTGCACAACCTCATGACCAAATGGCATTAGAGCGAGCATCATCAGCTTGAAGTGCTGCATGCCGAATGGTATGCCGACGATTGTGATGGAGAATACAATGCCTAGTGCAAGGTGAGTTAGCGCCACCTCAATTCCTCCGCAGATAATCCAGAGTACGTTGAGAAGAAGCGGTAGACAGCCGCTAGCGTTATTACCTGGAACAACTTCGCCACCAAATGGCCACATCGCAAATAGCCCTAACTTCATAATCTGCAGGCCGAATGGAATGCCGACAATGGTAAGGCATAGCACCATGCCTCCAAATAGATAACCGATACCAAGCAGAAGCCCTCCAAAAATAAACCAGATAAGATTTCCAATCAAACTCATATTCTCTTAATGTTAATTTCCACAAATGTACTCTATTTTTAGATTTTTTGCAAATAAAAGTATTTATCACAGCATTGTGTGACTCACACTGTTTGTTGTTACGATGCTATTTAGTATATTTGCAGGTTAAAACAGATAACCATATGTTAGCAGATAGGTCACATACATACCTGGTTCCAGATGTTGAGATAGTTGATATGGTAGCCGAGCATGGCTTTGCAGTGCCGCGCTTCTTCGTTGGTTGGATTGCGAAAAATATCGGCTTATTGGTCAAAATATCAGATGATTAATTGTTAAATAATAAATACTATAGATTTATGAGGAAGAATGTTGTCGTAACACTTATTCTGTTGCTAACAATAGGTGTAT
>JAEIGA010004669.1_pt1 | contig 21153 bp, 21 predicted proteins | sample 9270691 | NCBI WGS metagenome assembly JAEIGA01 (sample SAMN17057246, study PRJNA624740) | gut metagenome | biome: biome; isolation source: fecal sample | host: Bos grunniens | place: China: Xizang | collected 2019 | reverse complement strand
CAATTAAGAGAAAAAGTTGGAATAATGTTTGGAAATCCTGAAACAACAACAGGTGGTAGAGCATTAAAATTCTATGCATCTGTTAGAATGGATATTAGAAAAATTGAAAATATTAAATTAAATGGAGAAGTAGTAGGAAGTAGAACTAGAGTTAAAGTTGTAAAAAATAAAGTAGCTCCTCCATTTAGAGAAGCTGAATTTGATATAGTATATGGTAAAGGTATTTCAAAAGAAGGAAATATTTTAGATTTAGCTGTTAATTTAAATATTATTGAAAAGAGTGGTTCTTGGTTTAGCTATAATGGTGAAAAAGTTGGCCAAGGTAGAGAAAATGTAAAAGTATATTTAACAGAACATCCAGATATTATGGATGAAGTTGAAAAGAAAATAAGAGATAACTTTAATAAAGCTTTTGAAAATGCATTAGTAGAAGATGCTAATGATGAAGAAGATTTTGATGAAGATGAAGAATAATAAAGACTTATTTTTAGAAGAGGAAGATTGATTAATGTATAGTTTGGAAGAATTAGATATTGTCAAAACCAAAATATTAAAATATGTTTTATATAAAAAAAGAACTGAACATGAGGTTCGTGAAAAATTTACTGATGTAGATGAAGACATGTTGGAAGATATAATTGAGTTTTTGAAAGAAGAAAAATATATAGATGATACAGATTATATTAGAAGATGTGTTGAAGAATATAAAAAATTAAATTCACTTTCAATAAAAGAAGTTTCTTATAAGTTATTGCAAAAAGGAATAAATAAAAATATGTTAGATGAATATATTTATTCTAATAGAGAAGATTTATTACAATATGAAGTAGATTCTGCTAAAAAAATAATTATTAAAAGAAGTAAAGCGACAGATGATATTGAAGAGATAAAAAATTTTTTATATAGAAAAGGTTATATGTCCGAAACAATAAATATAGCTTTAGAAGAATTAGAATAGGTCATTTTAATAATTTTGTTTTTAAAATTATACTTTTTATTAATAATCATGAAAAGCCCTGTAATCAATTTACAAGGCTTTTGTTTATTTAAACTATCTTAGTAAATTACTCCAAGAAGTTGTAACATGTTTAAAAATGTTTAAAGTGGTTTTCTTTTTTATATTTTCATTAGAGATAAGATTAGTAGAAGCAATAAGTTCATCATTTAAATAGAAATTAATTTTACCTAGTTTTTGATTTTTCTTTATTGGTGCAGAAATATTATTATTTAAAATTATTTCATTAGTAATTTCAGAAGTATCACCTTTTTTTATTATACATCCAGTAGATTTTTCACATACTAAATCTATATTATTTTTTATACCTTTGGAAATAGGAATGTTTTTTACAGCTTCATTCTGGGTTGAAGTACTAATATATTCGTAGTTTGCAAAACCATAATCTAATAATTTTCGAGCATTAGAAACTCTCTCTTTTGAACTTGGTGCTCGCATTATAACAGCAACAAGTGATAAATTTTCTCTTGTTGCGCTAGCCGAAAGATTATATAAAGCAAGACTTGTAGACCCTGTTTTTAATCCAGTAGCACCTTCATATACTTTTATTAATTTATTTGTATTTACAAGTTCAGATTCACCGTTTCTTAAAGAGTCCATCCAAATAGTAGTGTAATTAGTTATTTCTGGATATTTATTTAATAATTCACAAGACATTAATGAAATATCATAACTAGAGGTAATATGACCATCTTCATCAATACCGTGACAATTTTTAAAAGTAGTATTTTTCATTCCTAAATCTTTTGCTTTTTGATTCATTAGATCTACAAAAGCAATTTCACTTCCAGCTATATGTTCTGCCATTGCTACACAGCAATCATTTGCAGATACTATGCATATAGCTTTAAGCATTTCATCTACTGTTAAAGTCTCTCCAGTTTCTAGCCAAATTTGAGAACCTCCTAAAGCTGCTGCAGTTTCTGAACAAGTTATTTTTGTGTCATATGAAAGATTTCCATTTTCTATTTCTTCCATTATTAAAAGAATTGTCATTATTTTAGTAACAGAAGCTGGTCTAAGTTCTGTGTGTGAAGCTTTATCGTATAATATTTTTCCAGTAGTTTGTTCTACTAAAATAGCACTTTCACAAGTTAATTCTAAAAAATCTTCAGATGTGTTTTCAGCATTTGTTGGGATAATATTCTCAGACCACACATATTCAGTATCTGGGTAATAAGCTAAAGTTATTGAATTTATTGAAAAAATAAATATAAAAAATAAAGTAATAATTTTTTTCATAATTTCCTCCAAATAAAAAGATTATTAAAATATATTAAGAAATTTAAAAAAATATTACTTTAATTAAATTTAATAGATTATAACTTTTAATTAAAAGACTAGGAGCCCGTATCAAACGGGCTCCAAATTTGTGCTGAAATTCATCATAAAGCTTTCCCCGAGGTTGTCTAGATTTTCGGGGGTTGCGTTTCCGGTTTCGTCGATGTCGCTTTTGTGTTCGACGGTTACTAAATGCTTTCCAATGAGTTGAATTCCATGTTCGTTGGAATTCGAGATTGTCGCCTTGATTTTGATGATGTCACCAGTACTTAAGTCCTTGGCAAGTTCTGTATTTTTCCTAAGCAAGCTTAGGTCAAACTTGAAACGGTCTCCAGAGAAGACGCTGTTCTCAAGAATAGAACCTGTGCCTAGATAAAGGACCGTGAGATATGGGTGGACCTCCATCATTTCTCTTGGCGGTTGAGCGAGATATGCGGTGCACACTAGCTCATTTGTGGGGTTAATGTAGCGGGTTGTTAACAGATCGGATTGATAAATGCATTCTGCTGCTATATGGTATTCGAATTCATGGGGCGCGGTTTCAGTGGATGCAAGATAGCCGTGTACCTCGAGATATTCGAAGTCCTGAGATTCCCATTTTTCATCCCACACAAAGGTGGGTACATATACAGGGATAATTGCAGGCTCTTTGTTGGCGTAGCATTCCACCATTAGAATTACATGGTTTTCATTCCGCGTGATAGAAATTCGTCTGCCATTCAGCGTAATAACATTTATCTCTTTCCTTGTTTTCAGTGTTGTCATGTCATGCTCCTTTCCATTAATGATGAATACAACACGAATAGAGCACCAAGCTAGCGCTCGTCAAGACGGTATGACACAAAGTGTCATAATCTCATTATTTATTATACAATAAAATTTTAAATAAGTAAAATCGGCCAACTGAAAAGTATAGATTTGATAGATAAATTTAAAATAAACACAAAAAAATAGTGTACATAATATAATAATATAGATATTAAGAATAGAGGTGAAAAAATGAATGAAAAATTAATTGTTGCGATTGGATTAATGTTACCATTTTTAGGAACAATAATTGGTAGTGTATTAGTTTTCTTTTGTAAAAATAAGCAAAACATTTCTTTTCAAAAATTCTTTTTAGGATTAGCTGCTGGTATTATGCTTGCAGCATCAATTTGGTCTTTGATTATTCCAGCTATAGAATTATGTGAAAGAATTGGAAAATTTGCATGTTTTCCTGTTAGTATTGGAATAATTTTAGGAGTATTATTTTTATTTTTTATGGAAAAAATGATTATAAAAAGTTCAAAGACTAATCTTTTAAATTTTGCTATAACACTTCATAATATTCCAGAAGGAATGGCTGTTGGAGTTGCTTTTGCATCAGCAATAACTAGTTCTAATAAACTTTTATTAATATCTGCTGTTTCTATGAGCGTTGGAATAGCTATACAAAATATTCCAGAAGGGATGGCAATAGCTTTACCATATAATGCAGAAGGTAAAGGAAAGCTTAAAGCTTTTTTATATGGGAGTTTATCTGGAATTGTAGAGCCAATTTTTGGCATATTAACATTAATTATAAGTAATTTTATTGCAAATTGTTTACCTGTACTATTAGGTTTTGCAGCAGGTAGTATGATATATGTAGTTGTTAAAGAATTGATACCTGAAACGCAAATTGATAAGTATTCTAATTTTGGTCTATCAGGAACAATATTAGGCTTTTTAATAATGATGATTTTAGATGTTATGTTAGGATAAATCAATTTAATTTTGATTGTGAAAATTTTGTTAAAATAGCTCGAATTTTATTGAATATAAAAATTATAAATGATATACTACATATAGAAAAAATTTTAGCAAAGGGGAATGAAAAAATGAAAAATTTTAAAAAACAAAATGGAATTGCTTTACTTACAATGATTTTAATAGTTGTAGTAGCATTAGTTGTTGTAATAGGTGGTGCTTTAATAATAAGATCAGCTGTTACTGGAGAAGAAGTTTTAGCACCAGTTAAAGAATTCTTTGGTGCTGAAGAAGCAGACGAAGATGATGAAAAAACTGCTGATAAAGAAGACAAAGAAGACAAAAAAGACAATGATGAAGAAGATGTAACTGTAGATGAAGAAGATGATGAAGAAGAAACAAAAAAAGAAGATGATGATAAAGTAACAAGTGATGATAAAGATGATTTAATTCATTATCATGGAGATATTGATTTCAATGATTATACTGGTGGTGCAGAATTAGAATTTTCTGAATATATCGAAATGAGTGCAGATTTTTATGCAACAGAAACAGAAATTGAAGAAATAGTATTTGAATTTGATTTAAAAGAATTTTTAGAAAAATATTATGAAGCTTATGAAGAAGATATGATTGCTAGTGGATATGACACATATGAATCTTTTAGAGATTTAATGATGGAAACATTTGAAACATCATTTACAAGCGGATTTGAATCTTCAGGAAGTGCAATGAATGACTATTTTAGAGTTGATTATCCAAGAGAAGAAACAATGGTTTTAACAATTACTGATGGAGGAATTTCTAATATATATTCAAATTATGGATTAGAAGAAGGAGATTCTGTAACAGAAATATTAGAAGGATTCGAAGAAGCTTTAAATATAGAACTTAAAGAAGTATAAATTTAAGGAGTAACATAATGAAAAAAATCTTTAAAAATGAAAAAGGTATTACTTTAATTGCAATAGTATTAATTACTGTATTATCAGTTGCAGCTGGAGGAACTACTTTTTTAGGAGTAAGAGCTTTAGTTACTAAAGAGCCATTTCTACAACCATTTGAAGATATGGGTATAATAGAACTTGAAGATGAAGAAAAAGAAGATAAAAAATCAGAAAAAAAAGATGACAAAAATAAAGATAATGAAGAGGAACAAGATGAAGTAGTAGATAAATCAGATGAAGAAGATGATGATGAAGCTTCTGATGATGAAGTAACTATTACAGGCGAAGGTGAAGAATCATCTTTACTTGTTGAAGAAATAAATGATGAAGGTGTAGAGTGTTACACAATAGTTGTTGATTTAAAAGAAGTAGCAGATGGTATTGTTCCTATAGTAGAAGATTTATTAAATATGTATCTTTTTACAGGAATAGATGGAACTACAACTGAAGAAGGTGAAGCAATGGGAGATATATTCTCTACAGCTTTAGAAGTAATTCCAAAAATATTTGTAGATTGCGAAATTATTATAGATTGTTATGCTAATGGAAATGATATTAAACAATTATTAATTACAGTTCCATATGAGCAAATGATTGAAAACTTCTACAGTGAAATGACAGAAATAGAAACTCTTATATCTAGTTTAGATCCATCATATGTAAGTATGGGATATACTTCATATGATGAATGTTTGGCAGATTTTGAAGAAACAGTTTTATCAGAATGTACAACTGAAAATATAAGAAGTATGTTATCTGAAGAAGATGTAGATTCAAAATATGCTGAAATAATAAATACAGCAGAATGTGTAGTTGAAGATGGAAAAATTCAAATTAGTTTAAATTTATCATCTATATCTATTGATGAATATATTGGCGAATATAAAGACCAATTTGAAGAATATGGTATTGATACAGACAATTTAGTAGAATCTGCTGTTGAAGCATGGAATTCATATATTGATGAAGTTGGATATAATGGAGCAATTGAAGGTGTTTATTCAATGATAATGGGAACTTATGAGATGTTTAGTTTCTAAAAATAAAAAATTACTTGAAAAATACTAGTTTTTATTAAAAAACTTTGAAAAAAGCTTGATAAAATAAGTTTTTTAGTATATAATACTAATAGCATAAAGATATTTGAGAAGAGTGGAAGCAAATTCCACTCTTTAATCTTGTTATTAGGAAAGGAAAAATAATGGCAAATAATAATATCGAAACTAAAGTTCAAGGTTTACTTGAAAAAATAATTGAAGATTTAGGATATAATCTTTATGATGTTGAATATGTTAAAGAAGGTAAAGATTATATTTTAAGAATTACAATTGACAATGAAGCTGGAATTAATATCCAAGATTGCGAAAAAGTAAATAATGGTATTAATGATATTTTAGATGAAGCTGATATTATAAAAGATCAATATTATCTAGAAGTATCTTCTCCAGGTTTAGAAAGAGTTTTAAGAAAAGAAAATCATTTCTTATCTCAAATAGGTAAAAAAGTTAATGTTAATTTATTTAAACCAGTAGATAAGAAAAAGGAATTTCAAGGAATACTTAAAGAATATAATAGTTCTAGTATTGTTATAGAGACAGAAGAAAATGATATAGAATTTAATTTAAAAGATGTAGCTTTAGTAAAAACAGTATTTGATTTTAAGGAGGAATTTTAAAAAATGAAACATATTGATGTTAAAGAATTACTTGGCGCAATGGATGAACTAGAAAAAGAGAGAGGAATTAGTAAAGATTATTTAATTGAATCATTAGAATCTGCATTAGTAACTGCATATAAGAAAAATTTTGATTCAGTAGATAATGTTAAAGTTGAAATTAATAAAGTAACAGGTGAAATACATATTTTTGCTGTTATGGATATTGTTGAAGAGTCAGAAGATCCATTATTAGAAATTAGTTTAAAAGATGCTAAAAAAATAAACAAAAAAGCAGCTGTTGGAGAAACAGTTGATGTTGAAATAGTTCCAAAAGATTTTGGTAGAATTGCAGCTCAAACAGCTAAACAAGTAGTTGTACAAAAAATAAGAGAAGCTGAAAGAGATTTAATATTTACAGAATATAATGATAAAAAAGGTGAAATAGTTTCAGGTTTAATTCAAAAAGCTGATAATGGAACTGTTGTAGTAGATTTAGGAAAATTAGAAGGAATTATGCCTTTAAAAGAACAAATTCCTACAGAAAATTATAAAGTAAATGATAAAATTAGAGGATATGTAATGAGTGTAGAAAAAGGTGTTAAAGGAAATCCTCAAGTTATTATTTCAAGAAGTCATCCGGATTTTGTAAGAAGATTGTTTGAATTTGAAATTCCAGAGATATATGAAGGTTTAATTGAAATTAAGAGTGTTTCAAGAGAACCAGGCTATAGAAGTAAAGTAGCTGTATATTCAAAAAATGAAAATATAGACCCAGTTGGTTCTTGTGTTGGACAAAAGGGTGTAAGAATTCAAAATATTATTAATGAATTAAATGGTGAAAAAATAGATGTTATTGAATGGAGTGAAGATCCATCAACATATATTGCTGCATCATTATTACCATCACAAGTATTAGCAGTAGATGTTAGAGAAGAAGAAAAATTTGCACAAGTTATAGTTCCAGATGATCAATTATCATTAGCAATTGGAAAATCAGGACAAAATGCTAGACTTGCTGCTAAATTAACAAACTGGAAAATAGATATAAAATCAGAAACACAAATAAGAGAGTTAATAGCTAAAGCTCAAGAAGAAACTGAAGTTGAAACTGAGGAGATTGAAGAAGTAGAAGAATAATGGAGGGTATATGCAAATAAAAAAGAAACCAGCCAGAAGATGTATTGCTTGTAATGAGCAAAAAGAAAAAAATCAATTATTAAGAATAGTTAGGACACCAGAACAATTAATCGAAGTTGATTTAACAGGAAAGAAAAATGGAAGAGGAGCATATATTTGTAAAAATGAAGAATGCTTAAAAAAACTTATTAAATCAAAAAGATTAGAAAATATTTTTGGAATTAAAATAGATCCAGAATTTTATGAATATTTAAGAGGTGTTATAGTTGAATAGAGTTTATGGAATGCTTGGTATTTCAGCTAAAGCAGGTAAGGTAGTAGCTGGTACTGATATAGTAATTGAAAATATGAAAAAGAGAAAGTTAAGTCTTGTTATAGTAGCAGAAGATGCATCAGACAAGACTAAAAAAGAAATGACATTTAATTGTAATAAGTACAATGTCAAAATAAAATTTTTTGGAGATATTGATACTAATAGTAAAGCTATTGGTAAATCAAATAAAGCAATAATAGGAATATTGGATAAAGGTTTAGCAGAATCAATAGAGAAATTAATTGATTAGCTAACGTTAACACAGAAGAAGAGGGAATATGTTTAAAAATTTGTTAAAAGGAGTATTTAAAAAGCCTATGGAAAATAAGAAAGAAAAAAATAATGATCCAGTTATAATTAGAAGAGCAGTAATTATTTCTGATGATAAGAAAGAAGAAGAAGAGAAAAACAAAAAAGCACAAACTAGAAAAGACACTTCTTTTAATGCTGCAAAGGATAGAAAGAAAGATTATAACATAGTATATAGAGATAAGCCATCAAAGCCTCTTACTGTTAGCGAATTGTTTGGTTTTCCTAAAAAAGAAACAAAGAAAAAAGAAGAGGAAAAAGAGGTTAAACCTTCTAAAGTAGAACAAAAAGAAGAAGTAAAAGAAGAGAAAAAAGAAGTAAAACCAGTAGTAGAAGAAAAAGAAAGTGCTACAAAAGAAAGCACTACTGCTCAAACAAAAACTGAAACTACAAGATCTTCTTCAAATTATAATAGAAATGCAACTGAAAAAACAGAAAGAAAACCATATAATAAATCATTTGAAAATAAGCCATATCAAAAAGATTTCAAAAAGAATGATTTTAGAAAAGATGGTTTTAGCAAAGATGGGTTTAATAAAGATAAAGATGGATATAATAGTAATAGAGAAACTAGAAGTCCAAGAAGACCATTAGATGATAGAGGCATTGATAAGAAAATTAAAAATATTATGGAAATTGAAATGCCTGAAAAAGAAAATGTAAGAGAATATGAAAATAAATTAAGAGATAAACAAAAACAAAATAGAGTTGATGAATCAAAAAATTCTAATACTAAAAAATCAAGAAGAAATAGTGGTCATGAATTTGATTCAGATAAATTAAATAATCTTAAAAAACATAATCAATTATCTAATATGTTTCATGAAGAAGGTGAAATGTTAGATTATTATGATTTAAGTACAGAAAGAGGAAAAAGAGCTAAAAAGAAAATTAAACCAGAGGCTAATAAAGTTAAACAAAAAATATTTAAGCTTACAGAAATAACAATACCAGAACAAATCACTGTAAAAGACCTTGCTATGCAAATGAAAATAACAAGTAGTGATGTAATAAAAAAATTATTAAGCTTAGGTATGATGGTTACAATTAATAATGAAATCGATTTTGATACAGCTTTCTTAGTAGCAGAAGAATATGGAATTACAGCTATTAAGAAAAATGTTGTAACAGATGAAGATAAATTAATTGATGAAACAGAAGATGTTGCAGAAGAATTAGAAGAGCGTCCACCTGTAATAGTTGTTATGGGACACGTTGACCATGGTAAAACATCACTTTTAGATGCTATTAGAAGTACTAATGTTATTTTAGGAGAATCTGGTGGTATTACACAACATATTGGTGCATACCAAGTTAAAGTTAAAGATAGAAATATTACTTTCTTAGATACTCCAGGACACGAAGCATTTACAAGTATGCGTGCTAGAGGTGCTCAAATTACTGATATCGCAATATTAGTTGTTGCTGGTAATGATGGTGTAATGCCTCAAACAGTTGAAGCTATAGATCATGCTAAAGCAGCAGGTATTCCAATAATAGTTGCTGTAAATAAAATGGATTTACCAGATAGCAATATTGATAAAGTAAAACAAGAATTAATGAAATATGAATTAGTACCTGAAGAATGGGGAGGAAATACAATATTTGTTCCTATTTCTGCAAAAACAAAAATGGGTATTGATGATTTATTGGAAATGGTTTTATTACAAGCTGATATGCTTGAATTAAAAGCAAATCCTAAAAAACAAGCTAAAGGTACAGTTATTGAAGCTAGACTTGATAAAGCTAAAGGTTCTGTTGCTACAATGCTTGTACAAAGAGGTAAATTAGATGTTGGAGATACAATTATAGTAGGTTCTTCAATTGGTAGAATTAGAACTATGACAAATGATAAAGGTAAAAAAGTAAAATCTGCTACAGCTTCAATGCCAGTAGAGGTAACAGGTTTATCTTCAGTACCTCAATCAGGTGATACATTCTATGAAGTTAAAGATGAAAAAACAGCAAAACATTTAATTGAAAGAAGAATTAGAGAGCAAAGAGATAAAGAACTTGCAAGTAGAAGAGTAGTTACTTTAGATGATGTATTTAATAGAATTGAAACAGAAAACTTAAAACAATTAAATTTAATTATTAAAGCTGATGTTCAAGGTTCTGTTGAAGCTTTAAAACAATCTTTAGTAAAATTATCAAACAAAGAAGTAAAAGTATCTGTAATTCATGCTAGTGTTGGTGGTGTTACAGAAACAAATATTAACTTAGCTAAAGTTTCAAATGCTATTATTATTGCGTTTAATGTAAGAGCTGATGTTTTAGCTAAAGCTGCAGCTGAAAGAGAAGGAATTGATATTAAAACATATTCTGTTATCTATGATGCAATTAATGATGTAGAAGCTGCAATGAAAGGTATGCTTGATCCTGTATATAAAGAAGTTGTTATTGGTACAGCTGAAATTAGACAAGTGTTTAAAGTATCAAATGTTGGAACTATTGCCGGAAGTTATGTGTTAACTGGAAAAGTTTCAAGAAATGCGGGAATTAGAGTAATTAGAGATAATATAGTAATTCATGATGGAAAACTTATTTCATTAAAAAGATTTAAAGATGATGTTAAAGAAGTTGCTACAGGTTACGAATGTGGTCTTCAAATTGAAAAATTTGATGATTTAAAAGAAGGAGATACATTAGAAGTTTACATTATGGAACAAGTAAAAAATTAATTATTATTTAAGGTTGATATAATAAAATAAAAAGTAAATCATTAGTAATAGTGATTTACTTTTAAATAATAATTAATAATTTAGGAGGAAAATATGGCTGATAGTAATAGAATGCGTAGAATTGATGAAGAAATAAAAAGAGAAGTTAGTCAAATAATAAGTTATGAACTACATGATCCACACGCAACAGGTTTAATAAGTGTAACTAAAGTAAAAACAACACCAGATTTAAGATATTCTCGTGTTTTTATAAGTATACTTAATTCAAAAAATAAAAAAGAAACTTTGGTAACTTTGAAAAAATCTAGTGGATTTATTAGAAGTGAATTAGCAAGAAGAATTAATTTAAGAACAACTCCTGAATTAGTATTTGAATTTGATGAAAGCATTGAATATGGTGCCAAAATTGATCAAATATTAAAAGATATTAATAAAAAAGGAGAAAATAAATAATATGACATTAGATGAAATTTTGAAAACTATGAAGGAATCTAATTCCTTTATAATATTAACACATGATAATCCGGATGGAGATGCTATAGGTAGTGCTTTAGCTGTTGCTACATTATTAAAAGAATTAGGAAAAACTAATATTGATGTTGTGGCTAAAGAGTATCCGGCTAATTTTAAAGGATTACCAAATTCAAGTATGATTAAGAGTGAAGGTCAAGATATAAATTATGATATGACAATAGTTGTAGATTGTCCAAATATAAATAGAGTACATGAAGATTATCATCATTATATTGAAGAGGCTGTAACAGTGGCTCAATTTGATCATCATTTAAATAATTCAATGTTTGGTGATTATAATGTTGTTAATTCAGCAGCTCCAGCATGTGCGCAAATCTTAGTATCAAGTCTTCAATATTTAAATGTTGAGATATCAAAAGATGTTGCTACTTGTTTAATTGCTGGTATAATTACTGATACAGGTGGTTTTAGATTTAATTCTGTTACTGCTGAAACATTTGAATTTGCAGCTTGGTGTTTAACAAGAGGTGTAAATATATATCAAATATATAAAGATGTTATGATGACAAAAACAAAAGCTCAATTTGAAGCTGAAAAATTAGCAGTTGATAGAATAGAATTTTTCCATGATGGAAAAATAACATTTACATATTTCACAAAAGCTGATGAAGAAAAATTAAATATTCAATCTGGTGAATTAGATGGAATTGTAGATATAGGAAGAAATATTGAAGGTGTAGAAGTTGCTATATTTGTTAGAGAAAAAAGTAATGGTTTTAAAGCTTCTTTTAGATCAAATTCAATTGATATAGCAGAAATTTGTATGTTATTCGGTGGTGGAGGTCATAAATTTGCAGCTGGATGTACAATAGATGCACCATTAGAAGAAGTAAAAAAAGTTTTAATAGAAGAAACAAAAAAACATATAAAATAATATAAAAATTAAGAACGGCTCACATGGGAGTGAGCCGTTCTTTTTGAGGTGCCGATATTTAAGCTTCGTTTACTTGGGAATTGCTATTATTAGCGCCAGATGCTGCACCATCTTCGGGATTTTCTGTTGTTGGTGTTTTAGAAATAGTTTCACCTTCTGGAAAATTGCGACGAAATGTTCTTTTACAAAAATTGTCCCATTCATTTTTGATTTCTTTTATGATGTCATTGATTATTTTTTTGCCTTCTTTTTTATCCAAGAGATAAGTAAGGGCAATGGAAATAACACACAAAATGATAATGAACGCCATAAAAAGGAGAGAATTTACTGTAAAAGAAATACAGAATTGTAACCACTTATGAGCTACGCTCGTGATGGCGGGCCAGTTTGCTCCAATCCACTCAAAAATGTTAATCACCAGGTTAGTAAGCCATTCACCTGCTGTTTGAAGGGCAGGAAAGAAAAATTGACATACCTTGTTGACCATGGTAATCCACAGAGTAGCGACCTGGTAAAACCAGCAGATATTCGGATCGGTGCTTACTTCGGGCCAGACTGTGGCATTTAGTAGCATCATCACGATACCCAGGAGTAACCAGGCTTTGAAGAAACCTAATTTCCGATGTGACCGAATGATAAATTTTCGGCTGTTGTTTGCATTGTTGTCCATAATTATACACCTCGTATTCTTTCTCTCACCATTTTGAACCCAATGTTGGTGAGGTATGGTTGGTGCCTATTGGGAAAGCACATACTTCTACAAGTGAGCGTTAGCCACACTATAAAATTATTATAGCAAAATTAACATAATATGTAAAGTTAAAGAAACCTTTGATATATAATAAAAAGTTGATTATATAAAAATTATTTTTATTGAAAATGATTTATTATGATGGTAAAATATAAAAGAAATATAATTTTTATAATTAATTTATAGAGGGAAATTATGAATGGAATAATTATTATAAATAAACCAATTGGTTTTACATCACAAGATGTGGTTTCAAAAACAAAAAGAATATTAAATGAAAAAAAAGCAGGACATACAGGTACTTTAGATCCAATGGCAACTGGAGTATTACCAGTTCTTTTAGGAGAAGCCACTAAAGTTTCTAAATACTTAATAGAACATGATAAAAAATATATTGCTACAATTCAATTAGGAGAAAAACGAGATACTGGTGATTCAGAAGGAAAAATTATAGAAAAAATAGAAGCCAAAATAGAAGATGAAAAAGAAATAATTGAAGTTTTAAATTCATTTTTAGGTAAAAGCGTGCAAATTCCACCGATATATTCTGCAATTAAAATAAATGGAAAAAAATTATATGAGTATGCAAGAGAAGGAATTGATATAGAAATTCCACCAAGAGAAATTGAAATTTTTGATATATGTTTAAATGAATTTAATAAAGAAAATCAAACAATAAAATTTAGTGTAAAATGCTCAAAGGGTACATATATTAGGACTTTGTGTGAGGATATTTCTAAAAAATTAAGAACTGTTGGATATATGAAGGCATTAGAAAGAGTACAAGTGGAAGATTTTTATATTGAAGATGCTATAACTTTTGAAGAATTAGAAGAAAATAAAGATGATATAGAATTTATAAAAAATAAACTAATTAGTGTAGAAAAAGTTTTTAATAATTTAAAAAATATAAAACTTACAAAAAGAAAAGAAGAATTATATTTAAATGGAGTAAGATTAACTTTTGAATTAAAAGATGGAATATATAATATTTATACACAAGATAATAAGTATATCGGAATAGGAATAGTCAAAGATAAACTTTTGAAAAGAGATGTGGTATTATAATTGACAAAATATTAAAAAATAGATAAATTATATATATAATCTAATGAAAATATTAAAGGAGGAAAACAAATGAGAAAACAAAAAGGTATAACGCTTATAGCTTTAGTAATAACTATAATTGTGTTATTGATATTAGCAGGAGTATCAATTTCAATGATATCAGGAGATGATGGAATAGCTACTAAAGCTAGTCAAGCAGCAGAAAAAACAAAAGAAAAATCAGATGAAGAAATGGAAAAATTAGGAACAGTTGATGATTATATTACAGAAAAAGTAAATCAAAATGGAACAACAGAGACAATACCAGAAGAGAGAGAGCCTGGTTTATATAATGGAAATACTTTTACAGCTTGGGCTGATTTAGTTAGTGCAGGAACAGTTAATTTAAATGGTGGGGTTTTAACAACAAATCATTATGTAGGTGATTATAGTATTGAAGGAAATAGTAGTAAAGATATTTTAGTGGGTGATTTAGTATTACCAGAAACAGGAATTACTTCAATAGGAGAAAATGGATTTGCATATTGTAGTAATTTAACAAGTGTTGATATCCCAAATACAGTTGTTACTATTGAAGATAATGCTTTTGCAGCATGTAAATTTACAAGCGTTGTAATTCCAGAGAGTGTTACTAATTTAGCATATTATTCATTTAGACATTGTGAAGAACTAGTAAGAGTTGATATAGAAAATAGTGAAATAAATATTGAAGATTATGCTTTTGAATATTGTTCGTCACTTGCTGATGTATATTTTGTAGGAACAGAAGCACAATGGACTGCTATAGATGTATATCTTGGACATATGGCTGATGAGATACATGAGATTGTTCCAACAATTCATTATAATTCTTAATAATAAAAAGTTTAAAATCAAGATTATGATGTTAACATAATCTTGATTTTTTGTTTTGAGTGGTGTATAATAATAAATGCGTATCTAAATACTGGTACAGAAAGTGAGGTAGACTGTATGGAAATGATTCGCAACTGTAAGATTACTTATATTGTCAAGGACGATATGAGAATCTGTTCTGCCCGGGTGATTTTTGCAACTTTGGTGGACGAGCATGGCGAAGAACATCGCGTGGAATGGCTGTCAGGGCCAGCTGTTGAGAGAAACCATGGTGGTTGGGATTATCAAGAAACAGCAGAATTCGTTGAGGCATGGAAAAAGGCGGAGGTTGGCATGATTGTGAATCTGTGGCATACAGAAAGAACAAATCAGAACTATTTCTTAATTGCTGAGTTCTAAGACCTTTGGCGTTGGTTAAAGTGCAATGGCACATTAATCAACGCTTTTGCTTTTATATAAGGAAAGATGTATTGACAAATATTTAATTTATATATAAAATTTTTATATAATTAAAATTTAGGAGAAACTAAAGATGAAAATGCTTGAAAAGCTTGAGGCTGTACACACACATACACACACACACACACGGATATAATTTAATAGATAAAAAACAAGCTTTTAATCAAGCTTTATTAATAATGTTAAAAAATGAGAGATAGAAAAAGGTATAACACTTATTGCTTTAGTTATAACAGTTATAGTACTTTTGATATTAGCAGCAGTGAGTATTACAGCTTTAACTGATGAAGATAAAGGGGTAGTAACAAAAGCTAAACAAGCAGCTAAAAAACAGAAGATGCGGCTGATGATGAGGATAGTGATATTCAAGAAATATTAGATTATGCTGATTCAAATATTGAAGATGAAGAAAAAGAAGAAACAGGTTTTGCAAGTAAAATTAATGCAAATAATTATGGAGATTACGTAAATTATAATAAGGACATAGGTTCAACTTTAACTTTAAAAGGTGAAACTTCAGTTCCAAAAACAGATTGGAGAATATTTTTTGAAGATGATAATAGAGTTTATTTAATTTCAGCTGATTGTGTAAGAAATACATCAAGTCTTTTGAAATTGACTAATATTGGTATGACAGCAACTAGTAATTATTTATTGCATTGGGCTTCTGTTCCAAGTTCTATATCATCTACTGTACGTCAAGATAACTTATTTAAATTTACATATACATTAAATGCAAATAATGCAAGTTCAATTTGTACATCAAAATTATTAGACACAGCTCTTTGGAGTAATTTTGTAGATGCTTCTGTTGCTGATTATGCAATTGGTGGACCAACAATAGAAATGTATGCAAAAAGTTGGAATGCAAAAGGTTATTCAACAATAACACCAACAATTGAAACTACAGGATATAAAGTAAATGGTGATACTTATGTAGATATGTCAAGTAATACTGGATTTAATAATAATTTGTATTATCCTCATAATGAATTTACAGGATTTAATGATGAAGAGATTGGATCTTATTGGTTGGCTGCACCATCTGTAGAGGGAAATGAAAATGTAATGGTTATTTGTTTTGATGGATGGGTTGATTATGGTTCATATTATAGTAGTGATGTTGGAGTTCGTCCAGTAATAGCTTTAAAAGAAGGTATTAATGCAGAAAAAGATGCAAATGGAATTTGGCAATTAAGTGAATAATAATTTGAAAGGAAGTAAAATAGATGAAAAGACAAGATGGTATAACTCTTATTGCACTAGTTATTACAATAATAGTTTTATTAATACTTGCTGCTGTGTCAATTGCAACAATAAGTGGTGAAAATGGATTATTTAATAAAGCTCAAAGTGCAAAATTAGAAACAGAGAAAAAAATAATTGAAGAACAAAGAAATACGGCTAGATTAGAAGCTTTAACAAGCTTAGAAAATAGAGAATATGTAGATAAAAATGGTGATATAGCTATGATACCTGCAGGTTTTTGTGTGACAGGTATAGAAGGTGAAAACACAGTAGATGAAGGTTTAGTTATAATAGATTATGCAGGAAATGAATTTGTATGGGTTCCTGTAGATAAAAATAATTTTGAAAGTGATTTCGTAAGAATAGCTGGATATGCTAATGGTAGTTTACAAAGCATAAGTGGTTATGGAGAAGCTGATGCAACAGGCGTTAATTCTAACGTTAGTGGTGGAGAAAACGATGAAACTAAACAAGAAGCTATTGCAATGTATGAAAGTGTTAAAAAATATGGTGGTTTTTATATTGGAAGATATGAAGCAGGAAAAGAAACTGAAACTTTAGATGATGGTACAATTAAAAATAAAGCTGTAGTAAAAAAGGGAGCTGAATTATATAATTATATTCAATGGGGAAAAGGTATGAAAGATACTACAGGTGGTGCTGTTGAAGCTGCTAGAAATTTTGCAATAGAAAATGAATATGGAGAGAATAAGGTTCATAGTACATTATGTTATTCAGTTCAATGGGATACTGCAATTAAATTTATTGATCCTAATTATACAGGGTATGCTAAAGATAGTACAAAACAAGGCTGGTTTTCTGATAATTATAATGATACTTCAACAGGAAATATAGATACTAATCCAAATCATATTACTGGAAAAGATTTAATATATAATGATGCACCTACAAAAATTGCCAATAAACATAAAAATATTTATGATTTAGGTGGAAATGCAAGAGAATGGGTAATGGAATCTACTGGAGGATATAGATGTGTAAGAGGTGGATATTATAAAGGAACAGGATTGTATCGTTCTTCATCAAATCGTACAAATAGTAGTTGGGGAGATAAATACGAATATATAGGTTTTAGAATTACATTATATTTAGAATAATAATAAAATTATAAAAAAAGAGATAGTTTACTATCTCTTTTTTATATTTTTAAATAAATTGTTTTTCATAAATTAATGTAGTTTTTTTATAACTATGATATAATTAAAAAGTAATTAATTTAGGAAAAGAGGAAAATATGTACAATAGAAATGAAACAAGACCAATTTATGTAAGAGATATTCAAATTGGTGGACAAAATAAAGTAATAATTCAATCAATGTGTAATACAAAAACAAAAGATATTGAAGCAACTGTAAAACAAATTTTAGAATTAGAAAATGTAGGGTGTGAAATAATAAGAGTGGCATGTTTAGATATTGAAGATGCTAAAGCTATAAAAGAAATAAAAGAAAAAATACATATTCCTATAGTAGCTGATATTCATTTTGATTATAAAATTGCATTAGAAGCTATTAATAGTGGTGTAGATAAGATTCGTATAAATCCAGGAAATATTGGTGATGAAGAAAAAATAAAAGCTGTTGTAGAAGCTTGTAAGAAAAATAAAATACCTATAAGAATAGGTGTTAATGGTGGTTCTTTAGAAAAAGAATTATTAGAAAAATATGGAAAGCCATGTAGTGATGCAATGGTTGAAAGTGCCAAAAGACATGTTGGAATTTTAGAAAAATTATATTTTTATGATATTGCTATATCTTTAAAAGCCTCTAATTTAGATATGTGTATTGAAGCTTATGAGAAAGCTGCAAAAGAATTTAAATATCCACTTCATCTTGGCATAACAGAAGCTGGAACAGTATTTTCAGGAACTATAAAATCTAGTATAGGTTTAGGAGTGTTGCTTCGTCAAGGAATAGGAGATACCTTGAGAGTTTCTTTATCAGATGATCCGGTAGAAGAAATTATTGTATGTAAAGAAATATTAAAAGATTGTAATTTATATACAAAATCACCAACTTTAGTTGCTTGTCCAACTTGTGGAAGAATTCAGTATGATATGATTCCAATTGCAAAAGAAATAGAAAAATTTTTAAAAACAATTGAAAGTAATATAACTGTTGCAATAATGGGATGTGCTGTAAATGGACCAGGTGAAGCAAGAGAAGCTGATATAGGAATTGCTGGAGGCAATGGAGAAGCAGTTTTATTTAAAAAAGGTGAAATTGTTAGAAAAATAAAAGAAGAAAATATTGTTAAAGAATTAAAAGAAGAAATTTTAAAATTAATATAAAATAAAAACTGCAAGTTTAAAACTTGCAGTTTTTGCTTTTAATTAGCAGCAACCTCTATTGCTACCATTGTTTCCACAGCAGCAGAATAAAACGATTAATATAAGGATAATCCAAATACAATCATTATCCATAAATCCACATCCACAACCTCTATTTTCTGGCATTATATTTCCCCCCCTTTAAGTAAAATTTATTTTTAATCTTTAGTATGTTATATAATATTCTGAAGAGGAAATTTTGAAACTAGTACATAAAAATAAATAAGGAAATAATTAGTTACTTTATAAACATTGACAAAAATATAAAATATTTATAAAATTTTATAGAAGATGGGAAATACAAATTATTTGATGCTTTAGCATTTATAAGTATTTTCAAAAGGAGGAAAACAAATGAAAAATCAAAAAGGTATAACTTTAATTGCGTTAGTAATAACAATAATAGTATTATTAATATTAGCAGGTGTATCTATTTCAATGATATCAGGTGATGATGGAATAGCTACTAAAGCTAGTCAAGCGGCAGAAAAAACAAAAGAAAAATCAGATGAAGAAATGGAAAAATTAGGCAGTGTTGATGAATATATTGAAGATGAAGTTAATGAAAACAAAACAGAACAAGAACCAATACCGGAAAATGTAATACCAGAAGGTGGTATATACACAACAGCAGATGGTGTTGTGCTAGAGGAAGGCAATGCGTTTCCAGAGATAGTAACTTCTGGAGATGTTTATGTTTATGGAAACTATGAATATAAATATAAATATTATTATGCTATATTTGGTGGATGGGTAAATTTTGCTGAAATTGAAGGTTGGGGAGTTAAATGTAAAAATAATACAGTAACTGATCCTGGTCCTATTTTAGAAACTATTAATAATGAACCAATAACACATATGCGTTGTACTTTTTATAATTCTGATATAGCTGTTGTTCCAACAATTCCAAGTACAGTAACAGATTTATATTATGCATTTGGTTCTTGTGACTCACTAACAGATTTGAGTGATTTAGTTATTCCTGAAGGCTTAATAACATTAGATTATGGCTTTGCTTATTGCAGTAATCTAACAAAAGGTCCAGATTTTACCAACTGTACACAATTAAAAACAATGGCTGAAGCTTTTAATAGTTGTACTTCTTTGCAAGAAAAAATGTTTGTACCAAGTAATGTTGTAACAGTAGAATCAGCTATTTTTAGAAATTGTACTCAGTTTGGTTATTAAATAATAAAAAACTGCAAGTTTTAAACTTGCAGTTTTTTTGTTTTAAATTTGTATAAAGAAGAGTAGAGTATAAAAACACTCATAAAATTATAGGGAAAATTTTATGAAAACTATTGAATTATCTAGTAAAATTTGGTATAGTATATAAAGAATTTTATTTAGGAGAGGTAATTAATAATGAAAACATTAAGAAAAACAAAAATCGTTGGAACTATTGGTCCTGCTAGTGAGAATATTTTAGATAAATTATTCGAAGCAGGACTAAATGTTTGTAGAATTAACTATTCACATGGTAGTTATGATGAACAACAAGAAAAAACAGAAACAATAATCAAATTAAGAGAAGAATTGGATTTACCAATACCAATGCTTCTTGATATGAAAGGTCCAGAAATCAGAACAGGTATGTTATATACTGGAAAAAATGAAAAAATCAAAATTGAAGATGGACAAAAATTCACATTATTTAATGAAGATATTGTAGGAAATGAACAAGGGGTTTCTGTAACATATAAAGAATTATATAAAGATGTTGTTCCAGGAACAAAAATTTTAATAGATGATGGAGCACTAGAATTAAGAGTTGATGAAGTAGTAGAAAAAGATATAGTATGTACAGTAATTCATGGAAATCCTTTAGGAAGTAGAAAAACAATGAACTTACCAGGTACAATTATTCGTTTACCAGCATTAGCAGAAAAAGATATAAATGACTTAAAAGCAGCTTGTGCACACGAATATGATTTTGTTGCAAT